>LUMJ01000002.1_pt1 | contig 105586 bp, 94 predicted proteins | sample 729631 | NCBI WGS metagenome assembly LUMJ01 (sample SAMN03860266, study PRJNA289734) | marine metagenome | biome: seawater column; feature: ocean; material: water; isolation source: Red Sea water column Station 22 - depth 500m | place: Saudi Arabia: Red Sea | collected 2011-10-15 | depth 500 m
GCTTTATGTCGGTTCACATTCATTCACCGTCTGTCGGGGTGAGAGGATTCGAACCTCCGACCCCCTGCTCCCAAAGCAGGTGCGCTAACCGGACTGCGCCACACCCCGAAATTGTGTAAAAAAGGTCAAAGATCTGGGTGAGTGATGGGACTTGAACCCACGGCCTCCTGGGCCACAACCAGGTGCTCTAACCAGCTGAGCTACACCCACCATGAAAATTCAATCGAAACATACCGATTGAAGCCACTGAAATTAAAAGTTTTCTCCTCACTTCCGAAAAACAAATTTCTAGGAACACTTGTCATCATTATCCATTCAATATGATAATTTTAGGATTCAACTATTGTAATTTTTCCCATGCGCCTACTCAGCAAATATATCCTCAAGCAGCTCTTTATGCCCTTTGTTTTTTCGCTGCTGATTATTGTATTTGTTCTGTTCACTCAATTTCTTCTAAGAGCAATCGATCGTTTCCTAGGTAAAGGCCTAGATCTTACTACAATTTTTGAATATCTTTTCCTTAACCTTGGCTGGATCACGGCTCTGGCAGTACCCATGGCAGTACTGGTTGCCGCACTCATGGCTTTCGGGCAATTTTCAGAAGATAATGAAATTACTGCTATGCGTGCATCTGGAATTAGTTTTCTGACAATCGTACGCCCCGCTCTCGTATTTGGCTTTGCCATCGCAGTCTCCCTAATCTTATTTAATGCTTTTATTATGCCAGAGATGAATTTCAAGGCGCGGATGCTTTCAGGGGATATTTACCGCAAACGTCCTGACCTTAATATTGAGCCCGGTTATTTCATGGATGATCTCCCGGACTATAGCATGATTATCCGCGATAAAGAAGAAAATATCTTGAAAGATGTTAGGATATTTAGCAAAGGGATTGGCGAAACTCAGACTAGCATTCACTCTGAAACAGGAGAGCTTTCCACCATTGATGATGCTATTATCCTGAACTTATTCAATGGCGAGATCCATGAATTAGATCTGAACGATTATGGTAATTATCGCAGGATTGAGTTTAATAAACATGTGATCACTATACCTGCTGACGACCTTTTCCTCAACCGCCGAGATACTACCAGCCGCTCCGATCGGGAAATGACCATTCAAATGATCCTCAATAAACGGAAAGATATTTTTAATCGGATTGATATTGTAAATGGGCGTATTGGTCGAGCCTTTATGCGAACTGAAATGGACAGTATTGTACCACCTAATTATGAAACCGCCCAATTATTGCTCACTAATTATAAAGATGTTTACGCAGCTGATACAACCCATAGCGGTGATGAAATCTACCGCAAGGAAAAAGATATCAATATAACAGAACGTCAGTTACGCAATGAATTTAATCTGCTCCGCAGTTATAATAAGTCGAACAATAAATATGAAGTTGAACTACATAAAAAATTCTCACTACCTGTGGCTTGCTTTTTATTTATCATGATTGGCGCTTCACTGGGAGTCCTATTTCGAAAAGGCGGCTTTACCATTGCCACCAGCCTGTCATTTGGGTTTTTTCTAGTTTATTATATTTTCATGATTGGAGGCGAAGATCTGGCCGACCGGACAATCTTATCTCCAGTCGTTGGTATCTGGTCTCCCAATGTCATTCTATTTATTATCGGCGCTTATCTAATGTTTCATACCGTCCGAGAGCAGCCACCCTTACAGTTTGAGTTCAATATTCTGAAACGCTTCAAAAAGAAGGAAGATGAATCCGAAGAAACTGATTCAGCTTAAAGCCAATGGTGAAACCATCTCTGGGGCTGAGCTAGAAGTGTTCATCAGCGCCTACGTCAACGGTAAAATCAGTGATGATGATATGATTTCATTTCTAAAGGCCGTTCATACTAATGGTATGACGGACGAAGAAATCATTTCCTTAACAGAAATAATGCTTAATTCCGGTGAACAAATTGAATTCTCCGATATGGATTCATATATCGCTGATAAACATTCTACTGGTGGAGTAGGAGATAAAGTATCCCTTATCCTTGCACCCTTAATGGCAGCTGCAGGACTGGCTATTCCCATGATTGCTGGCCGAAGCCTTGGCCATACAGGCGGCACCATTGATAAACTGGAAACTATCCCCGGTTTTCAGACTAGATTAGAAATTCAAGAATTCAAAACGATTGTGGAAAATCATGGCGTTTGCATTATGGCTCAGACAGAAAAAATTTGTCCCGCTGATCGCAAAATATATTCGCTGAGAGATGTGACTGGTATCATCGATTCAATTCCATTAATCTGCGGATCAATTATGAGCAAAAAAATAGCAGAAGGAATCCAAGGGCTGGTGCTGGACATTAAGACTGGGAACGGTGCTTTCATGAATACGTTAGAACGGGCGGTGTCATTAGGTGAAATGCTTCAGAAAGTTGGTGAAGGATTTGGATTAAAAACAGATGTGATTTATAGTAGTATGAATGAGCCTTTAGGTCAGACTGCCGGTATGGGCTGCGAAATTCAAGAATCTATCGATGCCCTGCATGGAGATGGCAATAAAGATTTGATGGATGTTGTTTTTGAGCTCGGAAGTAAACTTCTTGTTCAGGCTGGAGTTACTCGATGGGAGGGCGACACCCTTCCGATCATGGAAAACCTGATTGAAAGTGGTAAAGCATATCAGAAATTTGAGGAAATGGTCACTGCACAAGGCGGAGATTTATCAAATCTGGTTAAGCAGAATCAACCCCTTTATGAAGTAACCGTTCCAGCAGGCATTGCAGGATATATTGAATCCATGGATACATTAAATATCGGATGGGCTTGTGTAGAACTAGGATGCGGGAGAAGAAAGAGAGATGACTTACTTGATGCGACAGCGGGAATTGAATTCTTTTCCAAAACAGGAGATAAAGTCAACATCGGTGATCCCTTATTTCGCTGTTTTAATTCTAATAACAATAAACTGAATTCTGCGATAAAATATCTTAAAGACTCGATTGTAATTGGACCGAATATAGTAAATCCAAAATTATTTTTTAGCGCTTAGGAGATTTTGGATAGAATCTAATTCCGGCGGTGAACTTTACATAGCTGCGATGGTTCGCTCCCACGAATGAATATTTCTGTCTCGATCTGACATAAATTAGTAGGTTTATCTTTGGTAGTAGAACAGATCTTCATATCTATTACACTATCCGGACGCTCAAATTCTACTCGTTTCAACCCAAGTGTATCATGGGCTGATTTCATAAAGCGCGCCCAAGCAGGAAGAGCCGCACGAGAACCATCCTGACTTTCACCCAAACTGACCCTCGGATCATCCACGCCAACCCATACACCTGCTGCCAATTGTCGAGAAAAACCCACAAACCAGGCATCGGTCCAGTTTTGGGTTGTGCCCGTTTTACCTGCTGCAGGATGATAAAAATCAAATCGCCAACGGGCACTGCCACCTGTCCCAGCATCCAACACAGTTTGCAGTAAATTTGTCATAATATAAGCTGATTCTTCTCGAAGAACTTCTTCCCGAATGGGATAATATTCCTTAATCACATTTCCATACCGATCTTCAACAAGTGTAATAGCAAAAGGTTGATTTAAGACACCTTTATTAGTAAATGATGAATATGCATTTACAATATCAAGTAAATATACTTCTGAGGTACCAAGAGAAATTGCATCCACCGCACGGATATTGGTTGTAATACCCATTCGTTCAGCCGTAGCCTTGACTTCCCCTGCCGGAACTAATTCCTTCACTACCCGAATAGCAATGAGATTTATAGACTTTCGAATTCCTTCACGCAGAGTAGTTAAGCCACTGGTGGTTCCATCATAATTGCGTGGCATCCACTTTTCCCATTCCCCATCTGAATTGAGAACACGTAAAACCAGTGGCTGATTCAATAGTTGTTTAGTAACGGGATAACCATTATCTATGGCTGTTGTATATACAAATGGTTTGAATACTGATCCCGGTTGGCGTTGGGCCTGTACGGCACGGTTATATTGATCATGATAATCGGGACGCCCCCCAACCATTGCAAGTATTGCACCAGATGTCGGGTCCAAGGCTACAAAAGCGCCCTGAACAAGAAGCTTACTCCTTAATTCCTCATACATCGCAGTATCGCCTTCCATCATCATTTTAACAGTGTCCTCCGGAAAGATACCAAGGTAGGCCAACTGGGAAAATTCCTCATCATCATTAAACAAACGTTTATTCAGCTTATCTTGGTTTTGTTTTATCGATTGTAACAGAGCTTCTTCCGCTAAAGCCTGCAGACGGGTATCCAAGGTGGTATAAATTTTTAGGCCATCACGATAAATATTGACCCCAAGGTTATCGTCCTCTTTTTCCATGGTACGTCGAATATATTCTGTAAAATAAGGTGCTTTACCTTTCGCCTGGGTTTTAATAATATTTTCGGATTCAATAACCCTGGCTTCAGAATAAATATCTTTGGTAATAAAGTTCTGATCACGCATTACACGCAATACTACATTCCGTTTATAATGGGCTCGTTCAGGATGGCGTACCGGAGAATATCGTGCCGGTGCCGGCAGAATCCCAACTAGCATGGCTGATTCGCCAAGTGTAAGTGAAGACGCACTCTTGCCAAAATACCGTTTTGAAGCAGCTTGAACACCATAAGTACCATGACCGAAGTGGACATTGTTAAGGTACATCTCCAAAATCTCATTTTTAGTATAAGTTCGTTCAATTTGGATAGCTGTAATCATTTCCTTGATCTTTCGAACAATGGTTTTTTTAAAACCAATCGTATCATATAATGTTCGTGCAAGCTGTTGTGTTAGTGAACTGAATCCTTGTTTATAACTAAAACTGAATAAATTAATAATAATAGCACGAAAAAGATCTCGCATTGAAATTCCCCAGTGATCATAAAAACGGCGGTCCTCCGATGAGATTAATGCATTTTTCACATTATTTGGGATTTGATTTAAGCCAATAAAAATGCGTTTTTCCAAATACAATTCATCCAAAATCTCTCCATCTGCAGAATAGATACGCGTCACGAGGTCCGGGTCATAATTCTCTAATTGATCCAAAGAAGGCAGGTCCTGGGATAGGTAAAAGATATAGCCGAATATTACCACTGCCCCCGTAAAAACCAGGATGGAGGCACTTTTTAAATATTTCTTCCAGTCTGAAATGGAAAGTTTGAATATCATATTGAAATTTAAGTCTGTGCCTGACCTAGAACAGGCAGGAAATTGATAAAGTTAACTCAAATGACCGGGGACTGGTTCCAGAAAGATCAGAAATTTATTTTTCTGGGCGAATCATTTTTTCGGGTTGGACCAGTTGATCAAACTCTTCTCCACTCATGTAACCCAAATTAATTATTGCTTCACGTAAAGATAAATTATCTTCGTATGCTTTTTTTGCTACTTCAGCAGCCTTATCATACCCGATATGAGGATTCAAAGTGGTCACTAGCATTAATGAATTATAAAGGTTCGAATGGATTCGTTCTTCATTGGCTTCGATACCATCAACACAATGGACCCGAAAAGAATCACATGCATCAGTTAATAGTCGAATGGATTGAATAATATTATAAGCAATTACAGGGCGGTAAACATTCAGTTCAAAATTTCCGCTGGCGCCTGCAACGGAAATAGTGACATCATTGCCCATCACTTGCGTGCATACCATCGTCATAGCCTCACACTGGGTGGGATTCACTTTTCCCGGCATGATGGATGACCCTGGTTCATTAGCGGGAATCAAGATTTCTCCAATCCCTGAACGGGGACCGCTGGCCAACCAGCGAATATCATTAGCAATCTTAAATAATGATCCCGAGACTGTCTTCAATGCACTGGATAATTCTACAATGCTATCTTGTCCTCCCAATGCTTCAAATTTGTTTTCAGCAGTTTTGAATGGAAGACCTGTTAAACTTGAAATCTCATTTGCTACTTGTTCCCCGAATCCCTCGAATGAATTCATCCCAGTTCCAACAGCTGTACCTCCCATGGCCAGTTCGTAACAATGATCCAAAGCTTTTTCAATTCGGGACACCCCATGGCGCAGTGCTGATGCATAGCCAGAAAATTCTTGCCCCAAACTCATAGGTGTTGCATCCTGTAAATGAGTACGGCCTAACTTGATAATTGCATCAAATTCTTTTTCCTTTTTAACCAAGCTTTTCAGCAATTTCTTAAGTCCTGGCAATAACTGGTTTATAGTTGCTTCTACAGCGGCAATATTAATGGCCGTTGGGAAGGTGTCATTTGTGGATTGACCCATATTCACATGATCATTGGGATGGACAGGATCCTTACTACCTAGCTCTCCCCCAAGCTTTTCAATGGCTCGGTTAGCGATTACTTCATTAAAATTCATATTGGATTGTGTTCCAGAACCGGTTTGCCAGATAACCAAAGGAAAGTGATCATCCAAATTACCTTCAATTACTTCATCAGCGGCTTCCCGGATAACGACTGCTAGCTTTGAATCTAATTTTCCAGCTTTTTCATTGACAGTGGCAGCCGCTTTTTTCAGAATACCATATGCACGAATGAGTTCCCGTTGGAATCGTTCTTCTCCAATTTTAAAATTGTTGAGTGAACGCTGCGTCTGGGCACCATAGTACCGATCATCCGGTACCTTCAGAATACCCATACTATCTTTTTCTTTACGGAAGCCCAAAGTAAGGATCCTTACTTTTTATTTCACAACCCAAGTATCCCCCGCATCCAGCAGATCCTGGACAGAGCCAATACCTTTCTGTTTGACTGCTTTATCGATCTGATCCAACATTAAATCTTCATAGGTAGGTGCATCGATTGCATACAGCACCCCAATGGGGTCTGGAAAATCATCCTGATGTGTCATATTTGAGAGTAAAGAAGCAATCACATAATCCTCTTCATCGTGAACCAACAGATCATCCACGCTCCACTTTTTCCCAATGGTTACAACAATTGGTTTGTTACCATCAAGGCGTATTCCTTTATTCTGTTTTGAACCAAATAACATTGGCTGACCATTCTCTAGCCACAATACCTTATCCGCTTTGCTTTCTTTGTTCGTCATCGGAGCAAAAGCACCATCATTAAAAATATTGCAGTTTTGATAAATTTCTATAAATGCAGTTCCCTTATGACTGTAGGAACGGGAAATTATTGCCTGCAAGTGTTTGGTCTCTATATCAATTGTACGACAAACAAAGGTTGCCCCGGACCCTAATGCTAATGCCAGTGGGTTGAAGGGTCGATCCAATGAACCCATGGGCGTTGATCTTGTTACTTTGCCCAACTCGGAAGTGGGCGAATACTGCCCTTTGGTTAAGCCATAGATTCGGTTGTTGAACAGCATCACATTTAGATCCATATTTCTGCGAAGCAGGTGAATCATATGATTACCACCAATGGAAAGTCCATCTCCATCGCCGGTCACTACCCAAACGGAAAGATCCGGGTTGGACAGTTTCACTCCGGAGGCAATGGCAGGCGCACGACCATGAATAGTATGAAACCCATAAGTGTCCATATAATATGGAAAACGGCTGGAGCAACCAATACCGGAAATGAAAACGAACTTCTCTTTATCAACTCCTAAATCTGGAAATAATTTTTGTGTTTGAGCCAGTATGGCATAATCACCGCATCCAGGACACCAGCGAACCGCTTGATCTGATGTGAAATCAGCCCGAGTGTATGTTTTTTCTTTTGTTTCTGGCATATCTATTACCCTATTAAATTTTTCGCTGTTTCCTGAATGTCCGCGGAATTAATTGGTTTTCCCCTTACCAGGTTTAGACCTTTTGCATCAACTAGGAATTCTGAGCGAATGATTTTTATTAGTTGACCATAATTGATCTCGGGAATCAGTATATTTTTAAATTTTATGAGAATCTCGCCTAAATCATTTGGCAGTGGGTTAACCCAGCGCAAGTGGACATGACTGACTTTTTTCTTTTCATCCTGGAGAGATTCAGCAGCTGATCTACAGGCACCTTTGGTCCCACCCCAACTGAGTATTAATAGATCACCGCTTTTTTTACCAAATATCTCTGTGGGTTCAAATTCATTGGCAATATTTTCCACTTTTAAAGCACGCGTTTCAACCATATGATGGTGATTATCTGGATCATAACTCACATTACCTGTAACATCTTCTTTCTCCAACCCACCAATGCGATGCTCAAGCCCTTCCGTTCCAGGAATGGCCCAGGGCCGGGCCAGTGTATCTTGGTCCCGAAGATAAGGCATAAACTGACCATCAGCAATTTTGGACTTATCCGCGAATGTTACATCAAAGGGCGTCAAATCATCTATCTTTGGTACCTGCCAGGGTTCAGATCCATTGGCCAGATAACCGTCTGTCAGCAGCATCACCGGCGTCATATATTTCACGGCAATGCGGCAAGCTTCATAGGCCACAAAAAAACAATCTCCCGGAGTGGCAGACGTAATTACCGGGATAGGTGCTTCTCCGTTGCGGCCATAAAGTGCCTGAAGCAAATCAGATTGTTCTGTCTTTGTTGGTAGTCCCGTACTAGGTCCACCGCGCTGAACATTCACGACCACTACTGGAAGTTCAGCCATAACAGCTAAACCCAATGCTTCCCCTTTCAGGGCAATTCCGGGTCCTGATGTGGCTGTAACACCCAGAGTCCCAGCGAAGGCAGCTCCGATGGCCGATGTCAAACCGGCAATTTCATCTTCAGCCTGAAAGGTCTTTATACCCAAATGTTTCCATGCAGATAATGTATGCAGAATATCACTGGCTGGCGTGATGGGATAACCTCCATAATAAAGTCCTAGACCGGATTTTTCTGCTGCTGCTGCTAGACCCATGGAAAGAGCATAATTCCCTACAACATTTCGATAAGTCCCAGCAGGTAGGCTGGCTTTATCAACAGTATAGCGTGTAGTAAAAATTTCTGTCGTATCTCCATAATTATAACCAGCATCCATAGCACGGACATTGGCTTCCACTAATTCAGGTCGTTTGGCAAACTTAACCTTCAACCAGTTTTTAGTAGATTGCATGGGACGGTCATATATCCAAAATAATAAACCAAGCGCGAAAAAGTTTTTGGTCCGGTCCACTGTTTTTGGCGGCAATTTCATATCTTCGCAGGCCCGTTTCACAATATTGCTCATTTCAACATCGTAAACAGTATAATAATCGTCTAAACTGCCATCTTCCAAAGGGTTGGCTTCATAACCGGCTAGTTTTAGGTTCTTAGGTGAAAAGGCATTGGCATTACAGATAATAGTTCCGCCAGGAGCTAATTCTTGCTGGTGTACTTTCAGAGCCGCTGGATTCATCGCCACCAATACATCCGGTGCATCCCCAGGAGTGTGGATATCCTTGGAACTGAATTTAATCTGGAAGGCGCTTACGCCAGCCAGGGAACCAGCAGGGGCTCTAATTTCTGCTGGAAAGTCAGGCAGGGTACTTAAATCATTACCCACAATGGCAGTGGTTTCCGTGAAACGGCCACCGGTAAGCTGCATCCCGTCACCAGAATCTCCGGCAAAACGAATGACAACTTCATCTACCTGTTGCGTGGTTTTACTCATGAAGTTTGCTCATTAATCATGGTGTTGGATTTTGTTTATAAGAATAAAAATTATTCTGTTTAGTTGGATGATTTCAACGTGTTTTAATCAATTAAAGACATGTTTATTGGCTTTTATCCGGAGGACAATTTACAGACCTGAATTAACGGAAAACAATGGATTGTGAATGAAAAATAGGGTTCTTGCAGTATTGGTTTTCCATCTTTAAAATCAATGAGAGGGAATTATGATTGACCAGAAAGATGCTCGACAATTATCCATGTTCCCGGAAGTCTCCGGAACTGGGTCTATACCATCCATTTCGACAATGCCAGATTTTGATAAAGCTTTGGGCAATCTGATTAAAATGAGTGATTTGGGTGCTTTTATTCAACTTAATATCCAGGGATTAGAAAAAAGTTATAGCCTTAATCTTAGCGATTATCCTATACCTGATGATTTTATCCAACTCCCTCAGAATTATTCTCCCTTAAATGTTCATTTATTCCCATTGCGCCTACGGAACCGTATAAAAAAAGAAATTTATGATATTCGGGCTTTTTTTACTCGGGGAAATTCTTTTAAAACATCATTCGGTTATTTTTTGTTTCGATCACATTTCAGCGAGTGGAAGGAATTCATTCAATCCCACAGAAAAATCCTGGTTGAATATCTATCAGAAAAATTAGGGAAAGGAAAATATGGACAATATTATCTTGCAATGTTAACCGAAGGATATGAATTAATCCAGACAGTCACTGATATCACCGCACCTTGGGATTTCAAGGACAACATTCTTTTAAAAGATATTGAGGCTGAACGAAAATCACTGGTAGAAAAGGGTACAACAATCCAAAGTTTAAAACCCACGGAGATTGACTTCCCTTTTCAATTGATAGTTTTAAAGACGATTCATATTCCCATGGTACTCCATCAATTTCTGCATCAAATTCAAATATTATCTGTATTTAAATCGATCCATTTAGACTATTTAGCTGATCGCGAAATTAATACGATTGAAGATATCAGAAGGCTCATAGAAGGCCTTTAACCTCCCCTTAAAACACCCTAATTTTCACCCTATGTCAATGAACGATCAAATTAAACTTACCGAATATTCCCACGGCTCCGGCTGAGCTTGCAAGATTGGTCCTGAGGACCTAGCCCAGGTACTGGGTAATCTTGAAAATGCTTTTGAGGAAGATGTCATCGTAGGATTTAATGGTGCCGATGATGCCGCCGTAGTACGTCTGGACGGCGGTAAACTGGTAGTACAGACAGTGGATTTTTTCACACCAATTGTCGATGATCCTTATCATTTTGGACAAATCGCTGCAGCTAATTCGCTATCTGATATTTATGCCATGGGCGCGACTCCACGCTTCGCTCTAAATATTGTTGGCTTTCCGATTAATGATTTACCTAAATCCACCTTAAGTAAAATCCTTCGTGGTGGAACAGATAAAACAAAAGAGGCGGGTATACCCATTGTTGGCGGCCATTCCATTGATGATAAGGAACCAAAATATGGATTGGTGGTAACGGGCGAAGTTGAAGAGGCCAAACTTGTGAAAAACATAGGCGCGAAATCTGGCGATGCTCTTGTATTGACCAAGCCGTTGGGAACTGGTATCATTTCTACTGCAATTAAACGCGGGTTAGCCTCAGATCAAATAGTCCAAAATACTGTGAAATGTATGGCAACGCTCAACGATTCTGCCTCAAAACATATGCATGAATTTGATGTTCATGCCGCCACCGATGTAACCGGCTTTGGACTGCTGGGCCATCTACTAGAAATGTGTAAAGCTAGTAATGTTTCTGCTGAAGTTCAATTTAAGGAGCTATCTTTTCTAGATGGTGTAATGAATTTTGCCAATAATAATGTTATCCCAAGTGGAACACAGCGTAATCTAGAATATGCCTTAAAATTTATTTCTTTTTCCGATCATATAAATAAAGTACAAAAACTCATGACTGCGGATGCCCAAACATCCGGCGGTCTTCTTGTGGCCCTCCCCCAATCCCAGGCAGAAGAATATGCACGCCGGTGTTATGAATCTACTGGTCTTCCGGCGAAACAAATCGGCGTTTTTTCCCAAAAAAGTAAATATAATATTTTTATACAGTAGCGAATTAGAATATGCATCTTTTATTCATAAAGAATTAAAAATCTATATTTATATACGATAATTTTAGTCGTATTTAATTCTTGGAGTGCATTTGTTGATTCAGGTAATTTCCCTGGTAGGATAAATCAATATGTTAAAAATTACACGTAAAGTTGAATATGCTCTTATTGCTCTGCGGCATATGCAATTGAAACAATCGGATGAATTGACTAGTACCAAGGAGATTGCTACGCGCTATGGTGTCCCCCAACAATTGCTAGCCAAAACTCTCCAGCATATGGCTCGCGATGGGATTATTGAGGCCGTACAAGGTCCTACTGGCGGATACCGTGTTGCTACCAATTTAGATCAGATATCCATGAAAGATTTTTTTGAAAAGTTGGAAGGACCATTGGGTATGATGGATTGTTATTTTGACTCAGACTGCATCCAGATTGGAGCTTGCAATATTCGTATCCCTATTCAACGCATCAATGACAATATGCGCAATTTATTTTCACAAATGTCTGTACAGGAGGTTACTCAGTAATGGCCCAAGTCAAAAAAGATCAAGTTATCGAAATTTTAAAGCAGTGTTATGACCCTGAACTGCCAGTAGATCTCTGGAATTTGGGGCTGATTTATGATATTCAAATTCAAAAAGCCTATGATGAAAAAATTTCGGATGTGAATATTGTTATGTCTCTTACAACACCCGGCTGTTCTATGGGAGGACAAATGGCCGAGGATATCAAGAATAAACTGGAGACCTTGGACGAAGTGAATCAAGCATTTGTGGAAGTAACTTTTGATCCGCCTTGGAATCCAGAAATGATTACCGATGAAGCTCGGGGGAAATTGGGCTTAGGTATTTCTGGACCCCAAGAAAAACAGGAGTCCAATATTAATATGGAGTGGGAATAATGGATACACAAACGAATACAAAGGAAATTTTTGACGCAGGTATCAGTGTAACAGAAAGAGCGGCTCAGCGCCTGGAAGCGGTAATGGAAGCGGAAGGGAAAAAAGACCACGGTCTGCGTATGGAAGTAACAACAGGCGGATGTTCTGGCATGAATTATAACATGTCATTTGAAAAAGAACAGGGAGAATTTGATAAAGTGTTCGAAAGCCAGGGCCTAAAAATTTTTTGTGATCTAAAAAGTTATCTTTATCTGAAAGGAATTAAGATCGACTTTTCTACTGATATGCTCAATGGTGGCTTCCAGATAGTCAACCCCAATGCCGAACGTACCTGCGGCTGTGGAACCTCATTTTCTGCTTAAATAATGACAAAACGCAACCAAATAATCGATTCGGCGATCAGCCAGGAATACGAATATGGTTTCGTCACTGATATTGACCAGGAAACGATTCCACCTGGTTTAAATGAAGATGTTATCGGCATAATTTCATCTAAAAAGGATGAGCCGGAATGGATGTTGAAGTGGCGCCTGAAAGCCTATCGTCAATGGCTAAAAATGGAAGAACCTGATTGGGCCAAACTTAATTACCCTAATATTGATTATCAGGCAATTTCCTATTATGCTGCACCAAAGCCAAAAGAAAAACTAAAAAGTCTCGATGAGGTCGATCCGGAACTATTGGAGACATATAATAAGCTTGGCATTCCACTGGAAGAACAAAAGTTGCTTTCAAATGTTGCCGTAGACGCTGTATTTGACAGTGTTTCTGTAACGACTACTTTTAAAGAAGAATTGGAAAAACATGGCGTCATTTTCTGCTCCTTTTCCGAAGCAGTTAAAAACCATCCAGATCTGGTTAAAAAATATTTAGGCAGTGTTGTACCGACAACTGATAATTATTTTGCTGCTTTAAATTCAGCTGTATTCAGTGATGGTAGTTTTGTTTACATCCCTTCTGGTGTGCGCTGCCCAATGGAACTTTCTACCTATTTCAGAATCAATGCTGCCAACACTGGTCAATTTGAGCGGACTTTAATTATTGCTGAGGCTGGCAGTTATGTCAGCTATTTGGAAGGATGTACCGCCCCCATGCGTGATGAGAACCAACTTCATGCAGCAGTAGTGGAACTGGTAGCACATAAGGATTCTCAGATTAAATATTCCACAGTGCAGAACTGGTATCCCGGCAATCCTAAAACCGGCAAGGGTGGTATCTATAATTTTGTCACCAAGCGTGGAACCTGCTTGGAAGAAAACGCCAAAATCTCCTGGACTCAGGTGGAAACGGGTTCAGCCCTCACATGGAAGTACCCCAGTTGTATTCTTAAAGGTGATCATTCAGTTGGTGAATTTTATTCTGTAGCGCTTTCCAATAATTTTCAACAGGCCGATACCGGAACAAAAATGATTCACCTGGGCAAGAATACACGTAGCACTATCATTTCGAAAGGAATTTCCGCTGGCAAGGGCCAAAACACCTATCGCGGTGGGGTCAAAATCATGAAAGGCGCGGAAAATGCTCGGAACTATTCCCAGTGCGACTCCATCTTGATTGGAGATCAATGTAGCGCACATACTTTTCCATATATTGATGTTCGAAATTCCAGCGCTCAAATGGAGCACGAAGCCTCCACATCTCGGATTGGAGAAGATCAACTTTTCTACTGCAATCAACGGGGTATACCCATGGAAGATGCCGTATCAATGATTGTTAATGGATTTTGCAAAGATGTATTTAAAGAACTGCCAATGGAATTTGCAGTGGAAGCACAAAAACTGATGGAAGTGAGCTTAGAGGGAGCAGTCGGATAATACACAAATTAGGTGGAAAATGAATTTTTCTACCCATTTTATAATCCCACAATTTGAATGTTAAAAATAAAGAATCTACACGCAGGTATCGATGGAAAGGCAATTCTCAAAGGAATAAACCTTACAATTCAGCCAGGAGAATTGCATGCCATTATGGGCCGTAATGGATCTGGCAAAAGTACTTTGGCTAATGTGATCACTGGCCGGGATAATTATGAAGTTATAAAGGGGTCCATTTTATTTAACAATATAGACTTGCTTAGCATGACTCCAGAAGACCGGGCACTTTCGGGTATATTCATGTCATTTCAATATCCTGTTGTCATACCAGGAGTAAATAACACTTATTTTTTACGCGCCGCACTTAATGCCAAACTTAAACATCAAGGCTTAAAGGAAATTAATGCAGCCGATTTTTTGCGTCTTATTCGCGAAAAACTGAAATTGGTCCAAATGGATGAAAAATATTTAAACCGTGGAGTGAATGATGGATTTTCCGGCGGCGAAAAGAAACATAATGAAATTCTACAAATGCTAACCCTTGAGCCGGCACTTTCTATTTTGGATGAGACTGATTCTGGTCTTGATATAGATGCTCTGAAAATTATAGCCCATGGGGTAAATAATTTTCGCAATAATGATCGTTCATTTTTGGCAATTACCCATTACCCTCGATTATTGGAGTATATGAAACCTGATTTTATCCATGTACTCATTGATGGAGAGTTTGTTAAATCCGGGGATGCTTCTTTGGCATTTGAACTGGAAGAAAAAGGGTATTCCTGGCTGGAAGCATGAACTATTTACAAAAACAATTTGACGCCCTTTTAAAGTATTGGCCTAATGAGGATCAAGCACTGCGAGATGTCCGTTTGAAGTCATTTGACCAATTCAAAACTCTGGGATTCCCAACCAAAAAATGGGAAGAGTGGCAATTCACAGATTTTTCTGCTATTGAAAAAACAGATTATCGTTTATCCTGGGACAGCGATCTACCCCAGATCCCTGAGAAAATTCCCGGTCAAATTGATGATTGTCATATTGTCTTTATTATTAATGGTCATTATCAACCGCAATTATCCAATATTCCAGATGGCGTAACTGTTGTAACCGGATTGGATCATTTCAAATCTAATCCAGAATTATATGCAATCAACGGTAGTAAAAATCCATTCTTGGCACTGAATACATCTATGATGAATTCAGGCGCACACGTCTTTATTAAGTCAAAAACGGTCATAGAAAAACCTATACAAGTAATCTACTTCATGACTGAATTTTCCGATCCTTTAATGAACCACCCGAGATTTATTTTTCATATCGGAAAAAATGCCCAGGCAAACATTATTGAACATTATTTAGGCGTCTCAACCCTTTCCTATTTTATCAACTCGGTCACCCAAGTTATTCTGGATGAAAATGCAAGATTATTCCATGTTCGACTCCAAGAAGAAGCCCCCACTGGAAGCTACACAGCTTCAACTCATTATGAAGTTAAATCGAATGCTCAGCTCAATGTCACTTCGATCACATCAGGAAGTCAATTATTTCGCCATGATATTCAATTGAATCTTCAAGGTAAGGGAGCAGAAGCAACCCTCAACGGCCTGTCCTTAACCAATAATTCCCAACATCAAGATCAACATGTAGTGATCAATCATGAGAATGATGCCTGCCAAAGTCATCAGTTATTCAAATATATTTTAGCGGATAAATCGTCAGGTGTTTTTAATGGTAAAGTAGTCGTACATAAGGATACCAAACAGACTGACGCAAAACAATCCAATAAGAATTTATTATTGAGTCCTAAAGCACTGATGAATGCAAACCCTCAATTGGAAATCTATTCAGAAGATGTGAAATGCGCCCATGGTTCTACTACAGGTCAAATCGATCCGGAAGCACTTTTTTATCTCCGCTCACGTGGGATTGATCTAAAGAAGGCCTCCGAACTTATTATCGGCGGTTTTGCAAAGGACATTCTTGACTCCATTAAGAATAAAAATGTGAAATCATATTTAAATGACAAAATCGAAGATTGGTTGGAAAGTGTTCTAAGCAATGGCTGATATTCACGCGACAATGGAATCAATTCGGGAAGAATTTTCTATATTTACTAATCCCCATGATAAATATGTCTTGTTAGTGGACATGGCCAATGATACCGCCGGGCTGGCCCCGGAACATCGTATAGATGATAATAAAATCCTGGGATGCACATCTCAGGCGTGGATCATTCAAGAGAAATCCGAGGATTTGTTTTCTTTCCACACTGACTCGGATGCGATGATCGTTAAAGGTTTATTATCATTAATTGAGCGTGTGTTTAATAATCGTACGAAAGAAGAAATCTTAACAATTGACGGTAGCAAATTTCTGACCTCAATTGGTCTCGGTACGGCGATCAGCAGCCAACGAACCAACGGATTTAGTAATGCTATTCGGAAAATTCAAACAGAATTATTGGATTAAATATGCATTCTGATACTGATGAACAGGTCATTATTGAAAGAGATTGTGAAGCGACTCTAATCCCCTTTGGTAATAAAATTACCTTAAAAAAAGGAGAAGAAGCTCATATTACCCAGGCCTTAGGCGGCAGTTATACGCTCATGATGCGCGGCAATCTGGTGCGAATCGAAAGTAAAGATGCTGATGCAATTGGTAAAATTCCTGAAGTGCAACCCTGGCTTGAAGAAAAAGAAAATGATGGGCACGTTGATGAAAAAGCGGTTTGGGATGCCATGAAAACCTGCTATGATCCAGAGATTCCTGTTAATATCGTTGACTTAGGGTTGATTTATTCCTGTGAAATATCCAATGAAGACGGGGTTGGATCCAGTGTTGCGATCAAAATGACACTGACTGCACCTGGCTGTGGTATGGGTGATATGATTGCAACAGAGGTTAAACAGAAAATTGAGGGCATTCAAGGAACCTCCGATGTAAATGTTGAACTGGTCTGGGATCCACCCTGGGACCAATCCATGATTACGGAATCAGCTCGCTTACAATTAGGCATGCTTTAATGTTGGACGTGCGTTCCATCCGGAAAGATTTCCCTATATTCAATAAGGGGAATAATCCTTTAATTTATCTTGATTCCGCTTCAACAACTCAAAAACCTCACTCAGTCATAGACGCAATAACATCATATTATAATTCTTATACGGCCAATATTCACCGCGCCCTGTATACAATCGGAGAAAAAGCAACGGATGAATATGAAAAAGTGCGGGAAAAAGTAAAACTATTTTTAAATGTCCCTGATACCCATTCAATTATTTTTACTGGTGGTACAACAGAATCTATTAATCTAGTTGCGCATGCCTGGGGAATAAAATTTCTAGAAGAAAAAAATAATGTGATCATTTCTGAAATGGAGCATCACAGTAACCTTGTCCCCTGGCAAATGGTAACGGAACAAAAAGGTGCATTATTAAAATTCATCCCTCTTGCTGATGGCGGCACGCTGAATCTCAAACAATTGGATTCATATTTTTCTTCCAATACAAAATTGATGAGTTTGGTTCATCAATCCAATGTGTTTGGTACCGTAAATCCAATTAAATCCTTGATCGACAAAGCCAAAAGTGTCGGTGCGATTACTATGATTGACGGCGCCCAAGCTGTGCCCCATTCCAAAGTGGATATTACGCAATTAGATTGCGATTTTTATGCATTCTCCGGGCATAAAATGACAGGGCCAACAGGTGTCGGTGTTTTAATTGGCCGGATAGATTTATTAGAAGAAATGGACCCATTTATGGGCGGCGGCGAAATGATCGATGTTGTCACCATGGAAAAATCAACATGGAATCATGTCCCATGGAAATTTGAAGCAGGTACTCCTAATATAGCCCAGGTCATTGGTTTAGGTGCAGCTATTGATTATTTGATATCAGTGGGGCTGGAAAAGATTCATTCACACGAGAAAGAATTACTAGACTACGGACTGAATGTTTTGGCTCAAAATAAAGATATTATTCTTTTCGGTCACCCAGAAAACCGAGGAGCTGTCATTCCATTCAATGTGGAAAATGTTCATCCCCATGATTTAGCCAAATTTTTAGATACAGATGGTATATGTATTCGTGCTGGTCATCATTGTGCACAACCGATCATGAATCAACTAGGTGTCACAGCGACAGCAAGGGCTAGTTTTTATCTTTACAATTCAAAAGAGGATATTGATAGGCTTGCTGAAAGAATCGAAAAAACGGCCCGCATTTTCGCCTAATTTTTTCTTACTTTTCCAGTGCAGACTAAAAGTCCATAAAGGAGTTTGACCATGAGTGATAATGGAAATGAACCAAAAAAGTATAAATATCTGGTTACCATGCGTTGGTATGTAGAAACAGATGAGGAACTCGTTGCCGGAGCAGCACAGACAGATGAAAAACTATTAGAAATTGTACGCCATCGAAAGGATGGATCCAAAAGTTGTAGTACCTGTCCAACGCGGAATCATGAAGGATATGGTATTTTAGACTACCACTATTTCATGGGAGATAAAAAGCCAGTATATATGTCTACCGAACAAATTAACCAATAAATGGAAACTATTCATCTTGATGATTTTCTAGATGAGGGCCTTTTAAGAGAATCCTCATTCCGGGAAAAAGTGGACCGGATTGATTGGTCAAAATATTCCAATAAACGTGTCATGATCAAAGGCTGTGCTGATACACCTATCCCCACTTGGGCTTATCTGATATTGACTGCCCAACTAGCTCAATATGTAGAGCGGATATATTTTGGAGAATTGCGTTCTGCAATAAAAATTTTTATAAAAGATAAAGATTAAATTATGGCAGAAGAACGCGTTAGCTGGGAAGTGTATTTCATGAATATCGCTAAGGAAGTAGGTACTCGTTCCACTTGCAACCGTAAACATGTGGGTGCTGTGATCGTGCGCGGAAAAACCATCCTAGCTACGGGATATAACGGTTCGATACGTGGGCTGGCCCACTGTGATGAAGCAGGCCACGAAATGGATAATACACATTGCGTACGGACAATTCATGCAGAAGCGAATGCTATTGTTCAGTCCGCTCGACACGGCGTCCGTATAGAAGACAGTGAAATTTATATCACCGCATCCCCCTGTTATGATTGCTTTAAAATGATTGCCAATGTTGGTATTAGAAAAATATATTTCGGTGAATTCTACCGTGATGAACGGATTATGGAACACGCGAAAGAATTGAATATTGAACTGATCGATCTATCAAAATAATTAAATCGCACAAGTGTTTCATTATTGTAATTAAATAAAAACAGCCCATGGATGATTCCATGGGCTGTTTGATTATTATTGAGTTTTAACGGTTTCTAATAATCAAGTCCGAAAAAAATAATTTAATTTTACAAATAATGAATTCGCCTTTGTATTATACCATTTCCCATCCGCTGATGAATAATAGCGGTTATCATGTAGATTATAAACGACATACATGAGACTCCCAGGTAAATATTCCCATCGAAATACAAACGTACCTACCTGATTATTCATTTTAAAGTCTTTATCCTTATTATAATTGTATGGTTCTACATTGAATGATTTTTCTTCTACCAAACGATTATAGTCAACATAATCCATATCTACTTTGAATGGCTGGTAAAAAGCTTCAAATGTCATTTGGGGTGATAATGCCAAATTAATACGAACATTTGTATCTGTTCTCTTACGCTTTGTGTTGGCATAGATAATATTCACATTGTTTGAGTCTTCAACAATACCGACCCACTGCATAGAGCCTGGTCTATTTTCATTTGTGGTGTTGACACGAATATTGAGATAATCGGTAGGTCGAAGTATTAATTCAAGCTCAGTTTCACTTCCCCATCCACGGATCTCGCCATGAGATAAATCAACTTTTGGTCTCAATATGATCCGCTTTCGCCGATCGGTCCGAAACCAAAATTCATAAGACTCCCAGGCTTCATCTTTAATAATAACAGCACGAGAATCCCGGTATAAATCATCATCTTCATATACTTCTGGGTTCAATTTGACTGACCAGCCCATTCCCCAGTAGTTCATAAAAGTATTGCTTTGATCCAAGTCAATATCCTTGCGTGTAATCAGGCCATCTCCTCTACCACTTAACCCCGTCCGTAAAGAAAGAGATTGTGACAAAAATATTCCTTTCGGTGTATCCCTTCGTATCTTTCCCCGTACACCTGTATACCAGTTATTATTCCGCTGCTGATATCCCAAGTCATTTACGTTGAAATTTTCATCGCTATAATGCCCCCAGGCACTCAGTTCCCACCAGATTGGATCACGATAACTTAAACTAAAGCGACCGGCATACCCTGGATCATCTCCGGCCATAGAGTTCGCTGCCTGGCCCTCAAAAGACCACTTGTTATCCTTGAACTTTAATCGCCAGTCCACAGAAAACACATTTGCTGCGTCGGATTCCCCTTGACGCCGCAGATCCGTTGTCATGAAGCCTATCGTTGAAAGTTCATTTATAACTGGTTGTTCTAAACGCCCAATAAAATAATTGGTATATGGCTCCAGCAAGAATTGTTCCTGCTTTGTGATTCCATCGACTTCAAATTCACGCGTACCATATTCTTGGTTTGTTACAGCCTCAATGATCCCAAACCGCATGCCTGATGCCGTTTCTCCCATAATTTTTGCAGCCCCTAAAATTGTGGTAGCCTCAGGTCGATTTACAATTGATCCAGATTCCGGGCTGTAAAATCCTGGCCGCTGGCCAATCCTTCGGGAGTTAAACAAATTGAGTCTGCTTTTGTAAAAATTGGCTCCCTGTACAAAAAATGGCCTGCGTTCATCGAGTCGCGTTTCAAAAGCGGATAGATTGAGTACTGATGGATCTGTTTCTACCTGGCCAAAATCAGGGTTAAAGGTCATATTCAGATTTGTGATCGAATTAATGTTATACCTAACATCCAGACCAATATTGCTACTTTTTTCTAAATCTTCTGTTTCAGTCTGGCCCTGAAGCAAATAAGGGGTCAGTTCTAAATTTTTGGGTTGTGGGATATTTTGCAGTCCTTGCAGTATTCCGAAGTGTGGAACAAGCCCTCGCACTCCCTTGGCGCGACCTGGCCATTGCATTTCTTCCTGTTGACCATAATAGTGCCGTTGAAAAGATACGCCCCATTTCTGAATATCATCTTTACTATATTGAAACACATTAAATGGTATTCGAATTTCAGCAGACCACCCCTTATCATTATGGGACACCTTACTTTCCCACACCACGTTCCATGTATTGTCAAAATCGTCATGACCATCACCGGCAATTGCCACATCCACCTGAACTTCGGCCGCATTCACTGCAAACCAGTATCCTGTTTTATCATCATTTCTTGAATCGATACCAAGTCCTATCCAATCAGAATTGGAATCAAAGCCAGACCCCCAATCATCTCTCCGTGCTAATCGTTTCATAATACTTTCTGGATTGGGATCAAAATTATTGAAAGCGATATAAAGGTATTTATCATCATACAGTACACGTGCTTCAGTACGAACAGTTGTTGCTTCTAAATTGTATGGTTCAAATTGAAGAAATTCATCAATTACAAATGCATCATCCCATGATAAGTCATCAACAATTCCATCAATCACTGGTGGGACAGAGGTCCTGGTTGCCATGGCCACCTTAAATTTCAACTGGGTATAATCATCCACCGAACCGCGCGCATTAGGATTATCATCGCTAATTAACCAGGTCGTAGATAGTAATAAGAAAGTAAATATTTTTTTCATGAATACGTTTTATTATGGCAGGAAAAATCTAAGAAATTTAATGTGTTTGACCCGCACCCCACAATTCAATTACTGCAGGATTTTACTATATTAATTCCTCTTTATAAATTAACCCAAACGGGACCGTCCCCACCTTCAGGGGGGACCCAATCAATGATCTGGTAGGGATCCATGATATCGCAAGTTTTACAATGGACACAATTCGAGAAATTAATCTGCAATCTCTGGCCCTCTCCATCCGGCAACATTTCATAAACGTTTGCAGGGCAGAATTTCTCGCACGGATTTCCATATTCTTCTGTACACTTTGAAATACATACATCCTGATCCTTGATTTTCAAATGAGGCACCTGGTCTTCTTCATGGGCAGTGGCTGAATAATAGACGTCTGTTACCTTGTCGAACAAATATGTTCCGTCAAATTGCAGATCCTGGTAACGATCTTTTTTCACGTCTTTTCTCATTTTTTTATGTCCCGCTTCGCTGGACAAACGGTTCTTAATCCCCCAGCCGCGACCACCTGTAAAAAGTCCAACCCCAGCATTTGCCAGACCGCCTAATAGGCCGTGGTCAAATCCCTGATGAAAATTTCTCACTTTCCAAAGTTCATCCTTTATCCAACTTGATCCTACCCGTGAATCGTAATCTGCCAGGTCCGATTCTGAAAATTTTCCTGTAGCAAGCGCTTCCGCAGTTGTTTCCGCTGCCAGCATCCCTGATTTCATGGCCAAGTGAATACCTTTTAGTCTCTGGCCATTCATAAAACCTGCTGAATCTCCGACAAGTATGGCGCCACCCACCGACAATTTTGGGATGGAATACCAACCACCTTCCGGCAAAGATTTGGCACCATAAGCAATCATTTTACCTGATGATAGTAAAGAACGAATCCATGGATGATTTTTTAGGCGCTGAAGTTCATGATGAGAATCCACTCCAGGGTTTTGATAATCCAAGCCAACCACCAGCCCTAAGTCCCATATATCGTTCTGCATTCCATATAGGAAGGCGCCACCAAATATGGACTGACCTAAGGGAAAGCCCATAGTATGCGCCACATATCCAGAAGGAACAGTCCCAGAAGGCATCTGCCATAGTTCTTTTACCCCGACTGCCCAGACTTGCGGGTTACACCCTTGCATAAGCTCATGCCGGGCAATGAGATCTTTCGTCAAGCTGCCTCTGGTACCTTCACCTAAAATAACAACCTTGGCGCGAATATCTGCCCCCGGTTCAAATTGAGGTTTTTTCTCTCCATTTTTATCAATACCTCGATCACCGGTACGAACACCGACTACCTGGTCACCTTCGTACAGTAGTTCTGTTCCAGCAAAACCGCAAAAAATATCTACACCTTCATTTTCACATTTGCTCCCAAGCCAGCGCGTCAATTTCCCTAACGAGGTCACAAAACAATGATGGTGACTCATAGATGGTGGTACAAATGGAAAAGGAATTTTTTTGTTTTCAGTTAAATAATATAGGTGTTCTTCTGATACCTCTGCTTCAAAGGGTAAATCTGTATCTGCATAATCCGGGAATAATTCTCTTAAAGCCCGGGGGTCAACAATGGCACCCGATAAGGAGTGGGCACCGATTTCAGAAGCTTTTTCCAATACAGCCACACTTGCTTCCGTTCCAGATTCGCTCAGCAGCCTTTTTAAGTGAATCGCCCCGGCTAAACTAGCGGGGCCAGCTCCCACAAAAAGAACGTCCAGATCAAGGACTTCTCTTTCAGCCATCAGTTTTTTAACGCCTGAATTGCTTCGGTTAATTTGGGAATTATTTCCAGTATGTCCGCAACAACACCATAATCAGAAATTTCAAAAATAGGTGCGTCAGGATCCTTGTTTATTGTAACAATATTTTTGGACCCTTTCATACCGACCACATGCTGAATGGCGCCTGATATTCCCAGTGCAAGGTAAAGTTTTGGCGATACGGATTGGCCCGAACTGCCAATTTGATGGGCAGATGGCAGCCATCCGGAATCAACTACCGGCCTGGATGCAGCTAATTCCCCGCCTAAAGCTTTAGAAAGCTCTATAGCCAGCGGAATATTTTCTTCCTTGCCGATTCCGCGTCCGATAGAAACAATAATGTCGGCACTGGTTAAGTCTATCCCACCAGCTTCCTCTTGAAATGGCGGTTCTGATTTGGTTCGAATTACAGCTGCATCTAATTGAACAGTAGATTCCCGAATCGAAGCTGATCCGGCAACCGCAGCGTCCATGCTAAAGGCAGCCGATTGAAAACTAACCAATAATGGACCGGAACCGTTGGCTTCTAGATCAGCAGATAGTTTAGCATTGAACATTTGCTTGGTAAATATTGGCTGGCCATTTTCAACTCGAATGGCAATATTATCCACCAGAAATGGTTTGTTCAGTTTTGCGCTCAACCGTGGCACATAATCCCGCACCTGGTAGGTATGACCAAACAACACATAGGTAGGATTTTCCTGATCAATGATTTGCTTTACTGCCTCGCTGTACCCATCGGCAGAGTAGGATTCCAGCAATGCATCATTAACTTTGAGTACTTCACCTAACTGATATTTGGATGCTTGGTCTGCCAGTCCATCAGCATTGCCGCCTAATACCAGGGCACCTGCGGTTAACCCCATTTCATCAGCAAGATGTTGACCGGCTGCAATCGATTCCAATCCCATCCGGTGTATCTGGCCATTGCTTTCTTCTAATACAATCAGAATATCCATTATTCTAGCTATAATACATTGACATTGTTACGGAAAGCATCCATCAACTTTTCCACCACTTGATCGGCAGAACCCTCAATCATGACAGTCTGCTTTTCACTCTGGGGTAAATACATCTTTACCATCGACTGGCCCGCATCAGTTCCTTCCCCTTCTATCACTTTGATCTCCTTTTTCTTGGCCCCCATAATACCTTTGAGAGAGGGATAACGGGGTGTATTCAACCCTGATTGTATAGTAATACTTGCGGGCAGGGAAAGGGATACCCATTGGAACCACCCCGCTTCTAATTCACGCTTCACCTTTATATTACCAGCAGAGACTTCGGTGGCCATAACCAGTGAGGCGGTCGTCATGCCCAGCATTTCACCCAAGATCACGCCCGTCTGGCCCATTCCCAAATCATCCGATTGAAGGCCTGTAAAGATCAAATCAAAATTTTCTTCTTCTAATGGATTTTTTAAATGATCGGCTGTGATCAGCGGGTCTATTTCTTCAACTGTGTCCATTTTAATATGGATCGCGCGATCGGCCCCCTTAGCCAGTGCTTCCCGAACCGTTTTTTGAACACGATCCGGGCCAAGACTCACGGCTACCACTTCACCTTTGCCATGGGCTTCCTTGATTTGAAGCGCTTCTTCAAGTGCATAATTATCGCTCTCATTCATGACATAAGCGACCGCACTCTCATCCACCCATTTTTGATCCGAACTGATTTGCAGCGGAGATTCCGCGCCGGGCACTTGTTTTATTAATACCGCAATTTTCATAAATTAATGTGTTCCGTGATTAAGGAAAATGAGGATAAAATTGTACTTAATTTTATGTAAAGTTATGTTGGCAGACGAGGAAAAATCAAGGCATAAACCGACCGGTCAGTCTATTTTGATATTTTACAGTTTCACCAGCACTTATTTCAATATTAAAGCGAATATAACCTGAGCAAAATTATTATAGCCAATCTGCTTTTTTTTGTTGGGACTATCGTGCTTTTATGGTCGATTAAGCGTTGGATAGAGCGGAGAAAGTAATCATTCAAGCCCAAGAAATTGTTACAAAGTTCCAGAAGTTTGTTTCCTTTATATTTAATTATCTATATTTAAGTGTATTTAAATGTATTTCGATTAATATTTAGCCGAGGAAATCGTTTATGAAAAAAATAGTTATTATCTTAAGCAGTATTATTGTCATCGCAGCGCAGCAGAAGCACAGTGTTGATATTATGCCGGGTATGCTATACGAGCGTTTCAACGATGCTTATACAAATGTTAAATCTGAAAAATCAGCTGAGAACTCAAGTTATAATTCAATATCATCTCATGTAACAGTTTCCACTTTTGCAGGAAGTGGTGAAGATGGTTCAGCAGATGGTACGGGTACAGCGGCAAGTTTTAATGGTCCAAGTGATTTTGCTAGAGATGGTAGCGGCAACTTATTTGTTGCAGACTTAAGAAATGATTTAATCCGTAAAATCACACCAGCCGGCGTTGTCACCACCTTTGCGGGCAGTGGCACAGGCGGATCAGCAGATGGCACGGGTACAGCAGCAAGTTTTGATGGTCCAAGTGGGCTTGCTATGGATGGCAGCGGCAACTTATTTGTTGTCGATTATTACAATGATTTAATCCGTAAAATCACACCATCTGGTGTTGTCACTACCTTTGCAGGCAGTGGTATAGCCGGATCTGCAGATGGCACGGGTACAGCAGCAAGTTTTTCTTATCCATGGGGAATTGCTATTGATAATAATGATAATCTTTTCATTGCTGATTATTACAATCATTTAATCCGTAAAATCACACCAGCCGGTGTTGTCACTACCTTTGCGGGCAGTGGTACAGCCGGATCAGTAGATGGCACAGGTACAGCGGCATATCTTTCTGGTCCAACTGGTCTTAGTTTTGACAGTAATGGTAATTTGTTTGTTGCAGAATTTGGTGGAAACAAGATTCGTAAAATCACACCATCTGGTGTTGTCACTACCTTTGCGGGCAGGGGTTCAGCCGGATCAGTAGACGGTACCGGTACAGATGCAAGTTTTGACTACCCTATTGGAATTACAATTGATAATAATGACAATATGTATATTGCTGATGCCTATAACTATAAGATTCGAAAGATTACCTCTGCAGGAATTGTTACAACACTGGCTGGCAGTGGTACAGCTGGATCAGCAGATGGTATAGGTGCAACAGCAACTTTTAACCGCCCTTATGGTCTTGAGATGGGTGAAAATAATGCTACTATTTATGTTGCAGGTGTTGTTAATGATATAATTCGTAAGATAGTAGTCAATGCAGTTCCTGTGATTGCTAGTATTAGCGATGTTACTATTAAAGAAGATGAAACAGCGACTGTCACCTTAAGCGCTACAGACGCTGAGAGTGATCCGATTACATTTTCAGTTAAAAATAATAATGTTGCAGGAAATTTTTTGAATTTTGATGGAGTCGATGATTGGGTCCAAACAAAAAATGCAAGTGGTGAAGAAGATCACCCTATTCCTGATGAAGGAGATTTTACAGTTTCTGCCTGGGCCAAAGCGAGTTCACTCTCGTCTGGCCTTATGGAAATAGTATCCCAGGGCGGGTCAGGCGAGTCAGGATCAAATTTCTATTTGGGGTCACACCACACTGGTGATATCATAAGAGCTGGTGATGGGTGGGAAGATACAGGAGTCACCTTTCCAAGAGATGATCAGTGGCATCATTATGTTCTATCAAAGTCTGCTTCAAATACGTATTTATATTTGGATGGTAGTTTAGCTGCAACCAAGGGAAGTGCAATTAGCAATCCTAGTGGCGGTTCGGGTTTGCGGATAGGTAGACAGTATGGCACTGCAGGCGAATATTTTTATGGTAGTATTTCTGAGGTAGCTGTTTGGGCTGACGAATTATCAGTTACTGAAATAAAAACAATATACAACTCTGGATTATTCCTGTCTCCTATGAGAGATACATTAGGCTATAGTTCCGCTGATGATGTTACTATTTATTATCCTTTAAACGAAGGTACAGGCTCAACGGTTAAAGGGACAGAATATAATAGCAGTGAAGCATTTACAGGGGAAATCAAAGGTGGTGCAGAGTGGACAGTAATAGCCGCACCACTGGTAACTGCTACAATATCTGGTTCAACCCTGACTTTAGCTCCCGATGCCAATTGGAACGGAGAAGCTCATTATACCGTTTCTGCTTCAGACGGTTATTCTGCAAGTTCAACTAATTTCAATTTGACCGTAACCCCAGTCCAGGATGCGCCGGCTGCATTTGAGTGGGTAAGCACGGAATCAGATACGATTAATATTTCTCAGACTAATGTTGGGGATACCTACGAACTGAAATGGTCCGAGAGTATAGATGTGGATGGTGAGACTATTGACTATCTGTTACATGCTCAATTAGGGGTTTATCTAGCAGAAGAAGTATATGATACAACCAGTACTTCAGTTCAAATCACCTATGAGGAATTTTTAGAGCCTGTATTTGAACTATTTCCCATGTTACCGGGAGCAACGGTGAGGTTTAGTCTCGTAGCTACTGATGGTATAGATACTGTAAAAGTATCGGGAGATGATCGAGTACTGTTTGTTAATCGCTATGATTATCTATCGATTGCAGCTGAGGGTGTTCCATTGGAGTTTGCCCTGCACGAAAACTACCCTAACCCCTTTAATCCTACCACAACACTGCGCTTTGACCTGCCAGAGATAAGCGACATAACTTTGACGATTTACAATATGCTGGGACAAAAAGTGAGAACATTTGATTACCAGAATACATCCGCTGGCTATCATTCAGTTACTTGGGATGCTACCAATAATTTTGGTCAGCAGGTAGGTGCAGGTGTATATTTATATCAACTGCAGACGAAAAACTTTGTGAAAACACGAAAAATGGTCTTATTAAAATAGTTTGAAGGCTTTACCCAACACAATTAGATTAATGGAGATATTATGAATATAAAACTCTATAAGATTTTTTCAGTCGCTTTAACAGGCTTGATTCTTTTCAGCGCCTGTGATAAAGATGAAGGCACAGTGAATGGTGATATTGTGGGTACTTGGTCCATGGTAGGACTTTCAGGGACGTACACCCGTACAGTAGCTGTACCGGCTGGCGAGCCCGCTGATACAGAGTACGCCCATGTAGCCAGCTGGAAAGACGCAGCCGCCGTAATGGGTGCTTTAGCGCCTGCAGCTGATCAAAAAATAGTAAAACATAAAGATAATGAGGCCATGACAGGTTTCCCCCGCTCTGTAGCTTACGATGTTACATCACTTGCTGCAAATTCAATTGCCATGACCTTGGATATTCAGGATGCGTCAAGTTCAGGTGATCCTGCGACATATACCTTGAAAGGTACATATCCAACTGTTCGCCTGGATGCAACTGTCTGCCGTACTGCAGGTACAGTCGCACCAATTGATGACCAGGGTTTATATCAGGTAGATATTGATCCGGCAACTGGCTCTGATAAATTGGGCAACTTTTCAATTGCGCCAGACATCAATCTTGGCGATCAGGTATTGCCTCCCTTTCCAGATGGAAAGTACAGTGTCAATACGACAGGTGAAGTCGATAAGCTGACTATTGATTTTAACGACCGGGATGCACACGATGAGCTGTATGCCCAAGTAAAATCCACCTGGAATGAAGGAACTGGTCCAGGAACAGGCGACCGCGGGCACACCGGTATATATGAATTACCAGTTGATGCAACTACAGGTGCTTTTGGCACCACAGGGACTCCGGCCGCAGAAGGTTATATTATGCAAACAGCTCTAGCCACTTGGGGCGGCTATTTGACCTGGTATGCATTCAATATTATTGCTGAAACCAGTGCCAAGGTTGCGGATGTAAAAAACCCACTTACTGATATAGCTGGACCTGCAGGCACACCTGACGGCACAATTGATGCAGTTGATATGATTGCTTACATGCACATGGATAACCTTGCCGTTGGCGGTCAAAGTACTGCACTGGGCATGCCCTACGCACTTTTAGTTGATAGTTCAACAGATCTTAATGGTGATGGTGTACCAGATCCAGTACCTAATAATGACAGCGACCATGATATGGATATCAGTGGCGGAGCAGCAACAATAGCTGCCGGTGGTAAAATGACCTATGTGTTCTCAACCGGAACCTGTTTTCCGCATAATGAAACAATTACATTCACCGCGGATTTTGAACGGGTAGAATAAGAAATTGAACACCGCACAGGTGTGAATTATTCATAAAAATGGGGCGGCTAATAAACCGCCCCATTTTTTATTTATTTCCAATCAACAAACTTAAAATTAGATTCTAGACACACACTTTTAATCCGATTTAAATCATTAAAAACTGCCAATAAAAAAAGATTTGAACCAAATTTTGGATAGATGTACCTTGTAACGGGTTAATAAAGTTTTTCCACCGAGGAATTACAACAAATATGAACGAACATTTAATCAAATAATCAAAGGAGAAGTGATGAACTCAAAACTGTATAAGATTTTTACAGGCGCCTTGATGAGCGTTATGATATTCAGCGCTTGTGAAGACGCAAAAGAAGATGTAAAAGTAATAGAAGAAGTTCTTCTTAACAATGGAGACATTGTAGGCACATGGACACTAACTGGGCTTGATGGTACTTATGCGCGTTCGGCTGATATGCCAACTGGTGTTGATAGCATTAATAAAGTTGCTTATTGGAAAGATGCAGCAGCATTAGGCTTACCGGCGGAAACCGGCGCACAGACAATATTTACTTTGAAGCAAGATTATCCAATGCCGGGCTTTCCTCAGGTAGCTTCATACAATAAAGCAACACTGGCTGCATTCTCAATTGCTATGACACTCACCGCTCAGGATGCTGCAACAGTAGGTGCGGGTGCTACCTATACCCTAAAAGGTACATACCCGACCACTCGCCTGGATGATATTAACTGCCGTACTTCACCTACAGTCGCACCGATTGATGACCAGGGTTTATATTACATTAATAAGAACACAAGAACTGGGGTGGTCAAAGCAGGTAATTTTTCAATCGCGCCGGATATTAATCTTGGCGATCAAGTGCTGCCTCCATTTCCAGATGGAACGTACAATGTAGCAGACTCTTCTGTACTGTCAATAGACTTTTATGACCGGGATGCTCACGACGTGCTTTATGCTGAAGTGAAAGATACCTGGGATGAAGCAGCTGATCGCGGAGCCACAGGCATATTTGAATTGCCAGTTGGCACACCTTCAGGCATTATTGGTGATACTACTGGTGGTGCATCTGCAGCAGAAGGATATATTGGCGGTGTAGCAGCATTAGCTTCTTGGGGCACGTATTTAACTGCCTATGCATTAGTAGTTCAAGGTGAATTGGCGTATTTAGCAGCGGCTGCTACTGGAGGTTTAATTACAGTCGCAGATGTGGATCAAGATGGCGCTATTACATCAGCTGATTTAGCTTACTATATGGCGACAAATCCCACTTCTACAACACAAGTCCTTAGTCTACCTTACTCTCTTCTTGTATCAGCTGCAACTGGTGCAGTAGTATTCACGAATGACAGTGGCCATGATCTTGATTTGAGTGGTGGAGCAGCAACAGCTGCGCTTGGTGGAAAATTGACCTATCATTTCCCTACAGGGGTCTGTTTCCCACATAATGAAACAATTACTTTTAGCTCAACATTCGAAAGAGCAGCAAATTAAGCATCTTTGATACTCTTTAAGTGTATCGTTCATCAAAATGGGGGTGGTTTCCAAAACCACCCCCATTTTAATTTGAAACAGGAAAAAGTAGATTAATTATGAAAAAATCGATCGCTTTATTGATCATGACCCTAACAGTTGCTTTTTCTCAAAATGCAACTGTTACCGGCAAAATCACCGCTGCCGCCAATGGAAATCCCCTCATTGGAGCGAATGTGGTAATCACCGGCGGAAAGATCAATACCGGTGCGGCCAGCGATTTCGAAGGAAATTATACCATCGAAAATATCCCGCCTGGATCCTATGAAATAAAAGTTACCTATATCGGTTACCGAAGAGAAAATAAAACCCTGGAAATTTCTGATGGAGAAACCGCGGTAGAATCAAATTTTCAACTTGCTGTTGCTGCGATTCAACTAGATGAATACGTGGTCACTGCCAGCCGTGGAAGAAGAGAAAGGATCACCGATGCGCCTGCAGCCATATCGGTGATCTCAGAGCTAAAAATTCGCAGCGCCAGTAACCCGAATCTGGGAGACTACTTTAAAAACATAAAAGGGATTGATTTTACGGCTTCAGGACTGGACAGTTATAACCTCAGTGCCCGCGGGTTTAATTCCAGTTTTTCCAGCCGATTGTTGACCCTGACCGATGGACGCATGGCCAATGTCCCATCTTTGCGTCTGATTGCTTATAATGTAATTCCACTTACCTCTGATGATGTCAGTCAAATCGAAGTGGTTTTAGGCCCCTCCTCGGCCCTTTACGGCCCCAATGCCCACGCTGGAGTAGTAAATATCATATCTAAGCGGCCCATGGAATCATTAGGGAGTACAATTGGTTATACAACTGGAACACGTCAGTTCAATAAATTACAGGCCCGGCATGCCGGACACATGAAAAATTTCAGTTATAAAATGTCATTCGTGAATTTTACCGCATATGATTGGGAATACATTGAAGATGCGGAAAAAAGAAACCATTACAGCCAGTGGATTGAAGAGACAGGAGATGGTGATCTTCTGGATGATTTTTTCGCAGATGATTTAGCCTGGTGGAACGGCTGGGATATCGAAGTCGACCGTGACGGCGACGGCATCGTAGACACCACATACAAAAAAGGTGACAATATCGTTGAAGATCGAAACCAAGATGGATATAAAGATCTACCGGATTTTAACATTGGTAACCAGCGTGTCGATCTCCGCTTTGATTATGACTTTTCAAAAGATCATTTTGTCAGCTTGAACTTTGGACATGCTCAAGCAACCAATATAAATATCACTGGTATCGGACGCTACCTCGCCTATGACTGGGTCTACCGTTTCTACCAAGGACGCTGGGTATATAAAAACTGGTTTGCGCAAGCTTATTTAAACACCAGCAACTCTGGCGTTACCCGAAATTTGAGAACGGGTGAAATTGTGGTAGACCGCTCCACTTTTTTCCATTTTCAATTGCAACATTCCTTAGAGTTTCCAAGCTTTGGTAATACAAGGTTTGTCTGGGGAATGGACTACCAGCGCACCATGCCGGAAACCTTTGGAACGATATTGCCTGATGGCACGGGTGGCAGAAATCCCGCAAGTTTTAAACGAGACGGCAAAGATAACGATAAAGATGGCAAGATAGATGAATGGGATGAATTGTTTGTGACCAATGAGTACGGTTTATATGCACAAACCCAAACAAAATTGAATGAAAAATTTGAACTGATTCTTTCCAACCGGATTGACCTTCACAGTGGCCAGATAGATTCGAATGGGTTTACGTTTCTCGAAGATCCCCTTTCCGGGGAAACAATGAAGTATGGGATTCAAATGTCGCCGAAAGTGGGCCTATTATATAAACCCAATCAAGATCACACTTTCCGCGTAACAGCTGCCAAAGCATTTAATTCACCTTCCTCCCAGGGGCTTTATCTGGATGTAAAAGCGGCGCAATATTCCATTTTCTCGGTAAAAGCAGTGGGAAATGCTGATGGATATTCCTTTTTCAGAAGTGATAATGATAGACTCATGATGTTTGATGTGCGCGCTGGATCAAAAACTGAATTCAGGCTCACTGAAATGCCAGAAAATTCGGTATTATACATTCCAAGTGTCTTAGGAAGGCCGGGACAGTTTGTCGATCCGGAAGACTACCGGAGCATCGATCCGATAAAGCCAGAAGTGATCTGGACTTATGAATTTGGTTATACTGGTCTCATTACGGACCGTCTTCGCTTGACATTTGACATCTATAACAGTACCTATAGTGATTTTGTCAGTGACCTCACCTGGGTAACACCAGTGGCCTTAGATACATCAAGTGGTTTCTATGCTGTAGAGAATCCAGACCCTTTAATTCTTGGCGTGATTAGCCTCAAGGAAAGAAGCAACTGGGTCGATGGCGGGGATGGCATCCCAGGCAGCCATTGGGTTGCATACGGCAGCGCAGACTGGAATAATATTGGTTCTGATTACTGGAAGGTTCCTAAGGAGTATCGATCAGGATCTTGGCTTGAATTTGGTGCAAATGGGGACACCCTTGGTGCCTGGTATACCGATGACAAGTTTCCTGTTTCGCCTCCACTGGCACTCACCTATATAAGTTATGGAAGAGTAAACATGTGGGGATTGGATGCCAGTCTCTATGCTTTTATTACGGAAAGAATTAGTGCTGATGTAAATTTCTCTCTACTGGGGAGAAAAGGATACTATAATAAATTGACCGGTAATCTTGACCCGATTAATGCGCCCAGATTTAAGTTGAATGCCAAACTGACTTACATGGCAGAGAAAGGATTTTTGGGGAATTTAGGATTTCGATATATACCTGAATTTGAATGGTCCGCTGGTGTGCATTTTGGTACCATTGAAAGCTACCTTGTCATAGATGGTATGCTGGGATACAAATTTAATGAACGCTATGATCTGCTGTTAAACATTAATAATATAAATGATGACGTCCATCGTGAAATTATTGGTGGGCCCAAATTGGGGCGGCATATAACTTTGAAACTCAACGCACACTTTTAAATATCTCAAACTTTTCTCTTTTTGATAAAAAAGTTCTCATTTATTGGGCTTTTTTACTTTAGAAAACCCATACTGTGTAAATAATGGATAATCATTTACAGCCCTATTTCAACTTCCTAGAAAAAGAGGTGATTCCATTAGAACCGCTCCTCTTGAATCATCAATATGATGAATTATATACGGCTTTGGATAAACTACGTCAACAGGTCAAAAAGCAAGGGTTATGGGCACCCTATCTTCCAGTAGAACATGGGGGCCAAGGTATGGCCTTGATTGAATTTGCCGGTGTCAGTGAAATTCTCGGGCGCTCCCCGCTGGGGCATTATACCTTTAATTGCCAGGCGCCTGATATTGGTAATATTGAATTGCTATCCCATTTTGGCAGTGACAAGCAAAAGCAAACATTTTTAAAACCGCTCATGGATGGCGTAATACGCAGTTGTATAGGCATGGTAGAACCAGACCGTCCCGGATCAAATCCCACCTGGATAGATACCGCAGCTGTCCGAGATGGTGATACCTATGTGATCAATGGCAGAAAATGGTTTACTTCCTCAGCAGATGGGGCTTCTTTTTGTATTGTTATGGCTGTCACCAACCCAGCAGCGGAAAACCGGCACCAACAAGCTAGTATGATCATTGTACCGATGGATACACCCGGTGTTGACCTGGTGCGTAATATCTCTGTCATGGGTGAAAAAGGAGCTGGTTTTTTCAGTCATGGAGAAGTGCAGTATACCGATGTCCGTGTCCCAAGTGAAAATTTAATTCAAAATGAAGGCGAAGGCTTTCGGCTGGCCCAAGAGCGTTTAGGACCAGGCCGGATTCACCACTGCATGCGCTGGATCGGTATCTGCGAACGGTCCTTTGATCTCATGTGCCAGCGAGCGGCAGACCGAAAAATTACCCCAAAGTTCAGCCTTGCCGATCAACCCGTGATCCGAAGTTGGATCGCAGAATCCAGAGCAGAAATTGATGCAAGCCGCCTCCTTGTTTTAGAATGTGCCCGGAAAATTGATGCAGAAGGTGCGCATGCTGCCAGAGCAGAAATTTCCATGATCAAGTTTCACACGGCAAAAACCTTAGGCCAAGTTTTGGATCGGGCCATTCAGACACACGGCGCACTGGGAGTCACGGATGATACGCCATTGGCCCTATGGTATCGTCATGAACGGGGCGCCCGCATCTACGATGGTCCCGATGAAGTCCATAAAATGGCGGCGGCGCGGCATATTTTAAAATCCTATGAGCCTGACAGCTGATACAATTCCTGTCCGCCCGGATGAGGCCTTAGATGAGCAAAAACTGGCGGAATACCTTCATGGAAAGCTAACTGGATCTGATCAGCCGCTGACCGTAAGACAGTTCCCTGGTGGAAAAGCAAACCTGACCTATCATCTGGACTACGGCACCCATGAATATGTGTTGCGACGCCCGCCTCTAGGCCCAGTTGCTCCAGGAGCCCATGATATGGAACGGGAATACAGCGTTCTTTCTGTGCTTCATCAAGCATTCCCTAAAGCACCCAAAGCCTTTTTATTTGAAGAAAATTCAGATATCGTTGGCGCACCCTTTTTTATTATGGAACGCCGTCATGGCCTGGTTGTTCGATCAAATATGCCAGATGAATTTTCCAAAATGAACGATGCTGGCGCACGGATGAGCATGGCCTTAGTTGATACTTTGGCGGATTTGCACAGGGTCGACTACCAAAAATTGGGACTTCAAACACTGGGAAAAACAGAAGGATTTATTGAACGGCAAGTTGAAGGCTGGTATAAACGTTGGACAGCAGCAAAACATCAGGAAATCCCAGATATGGAAGCATTGTACAGTTGGCTTATTTCAAACCTCCCAGACTCATCGGATCATACCCTTGTTCATAATGATTATAAACTTGATAATGCCATGTTCTCATTTGAAAACCCAGATCAATTAGTTGCTGTTTTTGATTGGGATATGTGCACATTAGGTGATCCGCTTTCTGATGTGGGTTCCCTTCTATGCTACTGGATAGATCCGGAAGACCCACCTTTTTTTAAGTCAGTTCAAATGATGCCGTCAGATGCATCATTTTTGTCTAGAGATCAATTAGTTGCTCGTTATGCTGAAAAAAGTGGGCGGGATATTGCACACATTTCCTTTTATCACATTTTGGGATTGTTTCGATTGGTAGGGATTGCGGCCCAAATCTATATCCGCTATGTTCGTGGACAGACCAAAGATAAGCGATTCGCTTTTTTTGGAGATGCTATTCCGTTGATTGCACGGTTCGCTTTAGATATTAGTCGCAAAGAATAGATATAATATATTGCACAAAAAATTGGTGCTGGATTTTAGTGCATTATGCAGGGCAATAAGTCAAAAGCCTCCAAATTACTTTGGGGGCTTATTTGTGTTTAAAATTGAAGCAGGACCGTAGGAATCCTGGGAGCGGGGGAACAACCAGGTTTCTTTTACAACGGTCCTGCCAAAATAGAGGAAAAATTATCTCAGCATTATACTCTGAGCAAGTGTTTTCTAATATTGAAGAAAAGTTAAATTTCAAGCATGCTAGAATACTTAATTAATATTGATAAGGCGGTTTTTCGTTTTTTCAACTCTGCAATAGCTAACCCTCTTTTTGATTTTATTATGCCAATCATTACTAATCAAAATATTTGGGTTATTCCTATTTTGGGAATTATTCTATTTTTACTGATCAAGGGGGGTAGACGCGGACAGATTACTGCCGTAATATTAATTGTTTCTGTTGGATTGGCTGATGCCATATCTGCCCAGATTTTTAAACCATTTTTTGGACGACTCAGGCCCAGTCATGAATTAACAGAAGGAATACGTATTCTAATGGGCAAAGGAGGAAAATTCGGATTTGTTTCTTCTCATGCGGCAAACATTTTTGCAGCAGCAGTAGTTTTCAATTATTTCTATCCCCGCTATAAAGCAGTGTTCTTTACAATCGCTACTCTAGTTGCATTCAGTCGAGTCTATGTAGGGGTTCATTATCCAGCTGATATTCTATTTGGTGGATTATTGGGATACAGTCTGGCCTGGATCATACTCAGCGTTTGGGTGATCATTAAAATGAGAGAATTAAAACGGGGTGCAGATTGGGTGATCTACTAGTTCGGAAGTGAACCCTCTGGCGGTGAAGCAGGATAATCGCCAAATCCATCTTGTGCAGGAGTCGCAATTTCTCCATTTTTTTGCTCATAACGTTTAATATTATCGTTCAAAGCTGTTAAAAATGCTTTAGTATGCTGTGGCGCCATAATGACCCTCGAATGGACTCGTGCCTTCGTAACACCAGGTAGAATTTTCGTAAAATCCATGACAAATTCCGCTGGTGAATGAGTGACCACAACGAAATTAGCATATTCCCCCTCACTCACTTCTTGGGTGAGCTCGATATTGATTTGTTGAATGTTTTTATTTTCTTCCATAATTATTTTGTACTCTTACTTGGACTTTGATTTGGTTTTACTCTGATTGAAATCTTCCCATTCTTCTTCGATTCCTTCAAAGTCTTCATAACCTTTAATTTCATCATCTTTTGCTTTTTGCTTATACATCTCCATTTCACCCTCATATAGACTGAAGATATCTTTTTTCTTTTCGAATTCTGCCGGATCAACATCTTCCTCATCATCTGGTTCAAGACGCTCTACATCTTCACTATATACTTTTGGATCAAAAAAATCCAGATCTTCTACCAAACCATTGGCCATTAGAAATTCCAGGAAGTCCAGATATTTTCTATCTTTTAGATCGGACTTGCAATTATTGCATGTAAGCGATTCTTTCAAATCCACTTCTTCCAAAGTGGTTTCACATACTGGACAAATTATACCTTCTAACATGGGTTTTTCCCTCTGAAATGGGAGACGAATATAGCAGATGTCATTTCACACGCCAACATTTTTTACCGGTTTTTTTGTATTTTCTCCAACAATGCTTTTTCTGCCACGCTCAGTTTCTTATCTCGTCTTTCTTTTACATGATATGTTGTTTTAAAGAACTTGTCAAGTATTACTTTTTGATGGGCCCCATTTACATACCTGGTAAATGGACGTATTGTCTTTGGAGGAAATCCGTTGGTGGCGATCATTGAGCCTGGACCAACAACTGTACCTGTATTTATGACCGTTCCAACAGCTGTTTTTACATGATCACCAATAAAACATCCAACGTGTAAACTGCCTGTATCAATACTTTTCCCATTAATTTCCACCTTCACTGATATATAATTATTTTTCAGGTTACTGTTGATGGTTCCAGCGCCAAGATTTACCCATTCGCCCAAAAAAGCATCCCCCAAGTGGCCTTCATGTACTTTATTGGAAAAGCCCTGAATTATTACTGTATTTATTTCTCCACCAATTTTACAAGATGGGCCAATTACAGAATTTATTATCTGCGTGAATGGCTTAATCATAGAATCGTGCCCAATATAAATAGGGCCTTCTAAATAAGTATGACCATATATTAAAACTCCATCATCGATAATTACGGGCCCCTTTTCAGCATTGATCAAGGCTGACGGCTGAATAGTTGCATCTCCAGCAAAAATTTCATCGGAGTTCATAAAAATCGCACCCGGATATTTTTTTGGATCCAAATGATTCCTATAATCTTCGGATTCATACAAAATTGTATGCGGAAGGTGATCTAAAATATCCCAGAGATATTGACAATAAAACGATTTAACCTTTTCTTTATTTCCAATTGATGGGCTACCTTGCGCTGGGCCATCTTTTTTTATCCAATTTTCTCCCAGTTCTTTCGATAAATTTGCACCTACAAGTTTTTTATCAGAATAAAAAGCGTTGTTCGCCGTTAGTAATAATTTCATATCCACTTTATCCCAGATTACATTGCCTAAAAGCCATAAACCATCTTGAACAGAACTGGGATTTACAGAAAATCCAGGGTGTCTTTCCATTGTCACGTTTTTCAATTCATCTCGAACAATGAGGGATATGTTTGAATCGGGGAAAATAGATTGAATACGATCTAAAAAAGTTTCTGCTCCTATGCGAATATCAAATGTTGCTCTGGTGTGGGAAATCGGGTCAAAATTCATCGCCGACAGATCTTCATAAACAAATATATTCATCCTATACCCATTATTTGAAATATTTCCTTAAAACCACTTTCTACTAAATCAGTTCCATATCGTTGTATCATAATATTATAATAATTTTCTCCTTCATCACTAAAGAATCCCACTTTTAAAGGTGCAATTATTTTAGAACAGATCGTAGCAGAAATGGGAGCGAATTCTTGATTGAGATCTAAAACGGCATCAACCTTGATCCGCTGGCAGGTCCAAATCAATTCTTTCCCCGGCAAACCCCAACGGTTTAAGTCTGATTCTGAATATAAAATAAAATCATTAAAGTCTTCGAGATTAATCAGATTTCCAACATTTGCTGGACCTAGTATTCTTATCTGGCTTATCCCTTCCGGACCAAGTGCATTCCGCATAGAAAATACAAATCTTTTTGCCAATTCAGATTGCGTCGTATGTTCAGGAAGAATGATAAGATATCGAAGCGCACGCCTGCCATTTACTGAAATAGACATCGTTTCTGATCCCAAATTTTTTTTTGTACTCAAGCGGTCCCACCATAATGCCGCTTTTGTTTTCTTTGAAATTTCCAAAATTAGTTTACCTTGGTTTCTTCTGCATTCTGAAGGAAAAGAAAATAGTATTAACTTTGCCAACTCTTGAAAGGATAAAATTACGTGAGTGTTGGTAAAAAAATGTTGTGGGGAGGCCTCGGCTGGGCACTGGGTGGACCCATTGGAGCTATCATCGGTTACTCTTTAGCCGGCATGTCTGGTCAGCAGGGAGGTTCAACATTTACATCATATGGGGGCGCTTATCAATCTCAGGTCTACCCGCAAACACAACCGGGTGATTTCATCGTTTCACTATTGGTTCTATTTGGAGCCGTAATGAAAGCGGACAAACAAATGCTGAAATCAGAACTTGATTATGTAAAGCAATTTTTGTCTAAGCAATTCAATCGGAACCAGGTCCAGGATTTCATGACCTTATTTAAAGATATTATTAAGCAGGATTATCCCTTGCGGGATGTCTGCCGTCAGATCGTTCGGTCTATGGATCATCCCAGCCGATTGGAACTTATTCATGTGCTATTTGGGCTTTCGAAATCAGACGGCAATGTTCATCCCGATGAAGTCAAAGTCATTCATACAATTGGTCGCTATTTGAATATCAATGATAATGATTTTGATTCAATCCAAGCCATGTTTTTTAAGGACACACTTTCCGACTATAAGATCCTGGGATTAAAATCATCCGACACAGATAATGAAGTGAAGAAAACTTACCGTAAAATGGCCGCAAAATACCATCCCGACAAGGTTGCACATTTGGGAGAGGATTTAAAAAATTTGGCTGAAGAAAAATTCAAAGCGCTGAATGACGCCTATCAAAATATTAAAAAAGAACGGGGCATCAAATAATGGCTGAAAAAGCGGGCCAGTTTCCTTTCACCCGTGGAATCTATCCTGAAATGTACAAAGAGCGTTTTTGGACTATGCGCCAATATTCCGGTTTTACTTCCGCAAAAGAATCAAACGAGCGTTATCGTTATTTATTGGATCAGGGAGTTTCCGGCCTTTCGGTAGCCTTTGATCTTCCTACTCAAATCGGTTATGATTCCGATCACCCAATGGCTGAAGGTGAGGTAGGAAAAGTGGGTGTACCCATTTCCTCTATCAATGATATGGAAAGATTATTTGATGGTATTCCGCTTGACCAGGTTTCAACTTCTATGACCATTAACGCAACTGCGGCTACATTGCTTGCTCTTTATATTGTCACTGCAGAACGAAAAAATATTTCTATTGAAAAAATACGTGGTACAGTTCAGAATGATATACTAAAAGAATACATCGCCCGTGGTACCTATATCTATCCACCAGAAGCATCAATGCGGTTGATAACGGATATTTTTGCATTCTGCTCTGATCATGTACCGAAATGGAACACTATTTCAATTTCAGGATATCATATTCGTGAAGCGGGATCTACTGCTGCTCAAGAATTGGCATTTACAATTTCAAATGGGATTGCTTATGTACAGGCTGCCATTGATAAAGGGTTGAAAGTTGATGTATTTGGGAAGCAACTATCCTTCTTCTTTAACGCCCATAACGATTTTCTGACTGAAATAGCAAAATTCCGCGCTGCACGCCGTTTATGGGCAACAATCATGAAAAATCGATTTAAAGCAACCAACGATAAAGCTATGTTATGCCGTTTTCATACCCAAACCGGCGGTTCAACGCTTACCGCCCAGCAAGTGGATAATAATATAACTCGAACGACTATACAGGCCTTATCGGCAGTTTTAGGGGGCACTCAATCTCTGCACACTAATGCTTTCGATGAAGCATTGGCGCTCCCAACTGATCATTCGGCTAAACTGGCGTTGCGTACCCAACAAATCATTGCCCATGAATCGGGCATAACTCAATTTACCGATCCCATGGGCGGAAGTGAGGTGATCGAACAATTAACGTCCGAATTAGAAAATGAGGCTATGTCAATCATTGAAAAAATTGATGCCAAAGGTGGTACAATTTCATCTATTGAAACTGGATGGATCCAAAATGAGATTGCTAAAAGTGCTTATGCATACCAACAATCAATTGATAATGAAAAAACAAAAATTGTTGGTGTTAATGCTTATGTAGAAGATGACGAACCAGAACCAGTTTTACAAGATATTGATCAGGCCTCAGTCCATAAGCAGATTGAAGGTGTAAAAGCAGTAAAAAAGAACCGAGATAATGATACTGTCAATACCAAATTATCAAAATTAGAAACGCATGCGAAAAGCCAGAAAAACCTTATGCCTGCAATCATTGATTGTGTGCGTGCAGAGTGTACATTGGGAGAAATAGCAGATGTTTTTAGAAAACAATTCGGTGAATTTGTGCAAACTTAAACTTTTTTTTCTTCAATATATTTAGTAGAATTTCATGAAGCGAAATAACTAAAATAATACATATTTGGAACATGCATTGCTTTGTTTCGTTTTTATAAAAAATCATTAGATATTAATATTTAACCTCGTTATAAAGGATCGTTAAATGAAAAAATCCACATTACTCTTAATGGTATTCTTTTTTGTTTCATGCGGTAAACAGTCTGCCCCGCCTCTGGAACTACAGGATACTGAATCTGCACAAAATTCGAGTGAGTTTGAAAGGGCGAATTTACCTGTTCCACAAGAAGCTACTTTCGCATCTGAACAGGAACATGGTCCTGTTATTGATATGGATACGGATAAAAACACAGTTCCTGAGCAACAGCAAAATGAAATTAAGATCGATCCGGAAGTTCTATTCCCTGATTTTGCATGGGAAAAATATATGGTTCTTCCTGATGATTACTTGATTAAAATTGCCAAAAAAGAATATGGCGATTTTCGTTTATGGCGAAATATCTATTCTTGGAATAAAGATGATATTGGGAATAATCCAAATATCATATATCCCTACAATTTTCTAAATATTCAAAAGGAACGCGTTTCAGCAAAAACACTAGAACCAATTTATTTTGCTTACACCGTGAAATCTGGAGATAACCTTTGGAATATATCTGGAGAAAAATACGGTGATGCGAAATCTTGGATTATTCTACTTTGGGATAATGAAGAAACTATTAAAGCTAATTCTGGTATTCTTACCCCAGGTATGACCCTGAAACTTCGGGAAAAACTAGACCCTAACGCATAAATTAATATGATCTTTACCAACCTGGTTCAGGCCAATTTAAAAACCAGGTCTCTTGGTAGGCAGATCGAATACTATGGGCGGCTTGAGTCCACCAACTCCGAAGCTTGGGAAATCATTGATGAGGGCGCTCAATCGGGCGCCCTTTTAATTACCGATAACCAATATAATGGGAGGGGTCGCTTTGATCAAAAATGGTACGCATCCCCAGATAAAAGCCTCACATTTTCTATCATACTTTTTTCTGATTTAGATCCAGTGATTTCTGGATGGATACCTATACTTACCGGAATTGCTATTCAAAAAGCTCTGGTAAAATTTGATACATCAGTAAAATTAAAATGGCCCAATGATCTGTTATTAAATGGCAAAAAAATCGGTGGCATACTTTGTGAATCAAAAGTTAAAGGAAATTTTCTCAATCAAATTGTAATAGGTATTGGGCTTAATGTAAATGAGACCAAAGAAGATTTTAACCCTACAATTCAATCAATTGCCAATTCCTTGCATATAGCATCTGGTAAGTTTTACCAAAGAGAAAGGGTCCTGGCTGAAATTGTGAACGAATTGGAACCATGGATTACCGGCCTTCCCAAAAATAAAGAGCAAATACAATTTGAATGGGAAGCTGTTTGCGGTCATTTGAAAGAAGAAATTCAGTTCCACAATGGAAATGAAATTGTTTCTGGAATATTTAAATCACTGGGTAAATCAGGGTCGGCAGTAATTGAGGTAGAAGGAAAAGAAACCCAATTTCATTCAGGAGAAATTAATTGATCAATAACGATGCAGAGGCGATACTTTGATATTAATCTCAAATCCATCAAATTTACGTTTTAAATCATCTTCTAAAGACTGACAACATTCTACAATCTGCTTCTGGCTTAAATCAGCTTTTACATTTATCCCAAAAAGAATTAAATGATAGTTTTCTGTATTTACAACTCGGATATCATGGATATCAGTAATCCGATCATCTTTTGACCAGACTTTATCTAAATAGATGGTGATATCTTTTACCATAGGATTTTTTGGATGAACCGGGTCCATGTGTACAGTAGGCTCCACTCCTATGGCTTTTTCAAGACGTGTTTCAATTTCCTCAGAAATATCATGGGCCACGGCTGTAGTTTCAGAAGCATCAACTTCTGCATGAAGACTCACAAATTTATCATGTCCATAACTATGGATAGTAATATCATGAGCGCCTAAAACACCCTCAACACCCAATACGATTTTCCGAACGTTTTCTACTTCTTCCATTGTGGGTGGTTTCCCAATGAGATCATCAATTGCATCTCGAGCAATTTCAAAACCAGTAAAAATTAGAAACAAAGACACTGCTAAGCCGGCCCATCCATCGATGGCCGGATAACCATAAACACCTGCAATCAAAGCAACCACAACTAAAAGACTCGATATAGCATCGGTACGGTGGTGCCAAGCATCGGCATGAAGGGTACTGGAAGCGATCTTGGATGAAAGAAATTCTGCGTAACGGGCTGTAATCTCATTTAACACAATAGTTATTGAAAGAACAACTATCATCCACCATTCTGCTTCGACAGCTTTCGGGTTTCGGATCCGATCAATGGCCACTTCGATGAATTCTATACCTGCTACACACAATAATGTAGCAATAATCAAAGTGGCAATATATTCGGCTCGGCCATGACCATATGGATGTTCAACATCGGCCGGCTTTTCAGCCTGCTTAAAACCCCAAATTACGATAGAAGATGAAATGACATCAGACAAAGTGTGGATTGCATCAGCAATCACACTAACGGCACCTACCATCAGTCCAATAACCATTTTTATAATAAATAATAAAACGTTTAACCAAACGGACACCCAACCCTGGAATACACCAATTTTTGCACGGTAAATCAGTGCCGATTTTTGTGAAACGGGGACAAATCGGTCAGTAAAGGCTTTAAACACGATATTTAAATTAATCTTAGAATTTTTGCAGTTTGTATTCTCGGAGCCGTTAAGCTTACAATAATATTCTTCCTTTAAGAATCAAATGCCGCTATACCAGTTATTACTTCACCAAGAATCAATGTATGCATTTCGTGTGTGCCTTCATAAGTATAGACCGACTCAATATTGGCCATGTGCCGGATGGGAGAATAGTCTTCAGTGATACCATTCGCTCCCAATATCTCTCGCGAAGTCCTGGCGATATCTCGAGCCATAGCACAGTTTTTCCGTTTGGCCATGGACACTTGCTCAAAGGTCATTTTGCCTTCATCTTTTAACCGACCCAAGCGATAGATCAAAAGTTGTCCTTCTGTAATCTGAGTAACCATTTCTGCTAGTTTGGCTTGAGTAAGTTGATAACCAGCAATAGGTTTGGAAAATTGTTTACGGTCCTTTGAATATTCCAGAGCTGTGTTGTAACAATCCACAGCGGCGCCAACCATACCCCAAGATATTCCGTAGCGAGCTTGGGTTAAACAACTCAGCGGCCCTTTCAAACCTTCAATATTCGGTAACATAGCTGAATCGGGAACACGAACGTTATCCATGACCAGTTCTGATGTGACTGATGCCCGCAGGCTCAACTTACCATGTTGTAATGGAGCGGAAAATCCGTCCATCCCCTTTTCCAGCAAAAATCCTCTAATAACACCATCAATGTCCTTGGCCCAAACCACTGCTACATCAGCTACAGAACCATTGGTAATCCATATTTTGCTGCCATTGATTACCCAATCGTCTCCGTCCTTTTTACAGGTCGTAACCATACCCCCTGGATTGGAACCAAAATTAGGTTCGGTAAGCCCAAAACAACCGATTTTGGTACCAGCGCCTAGTTCGGGGAGCCACTTTGCTTTTTGTTCATCAGAACCATAGGAATGGATGGGATACATAACCAAGGCCCCTTGTACGCTGGCAAAAGATCGTAGTCCGGAATCACCCCGTTCAAGCTCATGTAAGATCAGCCCATAAGCCACATTGCTCACTCCAGCACCCCCTGATTTTTCTGGCAGGGAAGATCCCAAAAATCCGAGTTCACCCAGTTTAGGAGCTAATTCCATGGGAAAGGTGGAATTTTCATAATGCTCATTAATAATTGGCATAAACTCTGCCTGAACAAAGTCATGGGCTGTTTTTTGAATCAGTAATTCTTCTTCTGAAAGCAGATCCGTAATATTGTAAAAATCAGGGCCTAATTCTTTCATGAAAATTCCTATTAATTGTGACGGAAATTACACCTTTATTTTAATTGAATTGGCGAGAGATATTAGTTCTTCATCTTTCCAAAACACTTTTTCTGGCTGCGCTTTTATCTTTTTCAAAGTGGCTTTTAATTGCCGGTCTTTTAAGTGCATTCCCATTACTTCCAGTTTATTTTTGAGTGCTGCTTTTCCTGTGTATTTATCAATGATTATATGTCTTTTCCGGTAAACAGTTTCTGGCGAAATAGCTTCGTAGGATTTTGGTTCCTCAATAACAGTTTTAACATGTAACCCAGCTTTATGTGTAAACGCATTTTTTCCCACGATTGGTTTATTTACCTCAGATATGCGCCCAGAAAACGATTCAACCAATTGAGATAATTCGGGAAGCAGTCCTAAATCCCAATTGTGATTGACCTTGTGCAACTCTGTCAAGATTGTGGTCACTTCAGCTAGAGGGGCCAACCCACAGCGTTCACCCATCCCGTTGACAGTCACATCCACACACTGAGCACCTGACTCCAATGCAGCGATGGTATTGGCAGTAGCCAAACCAAAATCATTATGACAATGCACATGGAGTGGAAGATCTATTTCAGATCTTATATTAGTTACAAGTTCTTTCATCTTGACGGGTATTAAACAACCCACTGTATCCGCTATGCTAAAACGCTCGACTCCACACTCCTGGACCATTTGTCCTACTTGGATTAGAAAATCTAAATTGGTCCGACTAGCGTCTTCTGCTGTGAAACGGAGCTTAAGCCCTTTATCTTTACCATACTTTACGCAGGTTTCGATTCGCTTTAATGCTTGTGATTTTGTTACATTGAATTTGTGTTTCAAACTCAATGGTGATGTTCCAAAAAATATACCCATCCATTCTACACCAATAGCAGCTATATCATTAATATCTGATTTATTAGCCCTACCGTGAGCCATTTTTTTTGCATTTAATTCAAGATCATTTAATGTTTCTACTGCTTCGTAAACATCAGGAGAAACTACTGGGTGACCCAATTCAATAAAATCCACACCAAAAGCATCTAATCGTTTTGTTATTGCAATTTTTTGTTTCACAGAAAAAGAGACACCTGGAGTCTGCTCTCCTTCTCTCAAAGTCGAATCTAAAATTTCAATCTTTTGATGATTTAGCATACCAGACTCTTTTGCTCTTTCATTCCCATTGAAACTAGATAAGGGTCATTATTTTGCCGTTCTGAAAAGGCTTTTTTCGAATCTAGTTTTTGCCAGTTATTTTGAACCAAAATTTGTCCAATTGCACCACCCAATGTATTTCCAGGACCAAGTAAAACCAACTTATCTGGACAAAATTCCTTTATGGCCACAGTAATAGCTGAAGTAAAATCGTAGGATTGTGTTACTTGATCCCCCAAAGTGTATTGATGAAGAGCCTGTGTATCAGTTGAAAATGGTGACCAAATTTTTCCTCGGCCATCCACCAATGGAATAGATGGATTTTGAAATGAGGATTCTGATATCATTTCAAATGCTTTACTTGAAACAGTCTCCAAAAGTGGTGTATGGAATGCCGCATGAAAAGGTAATTGAAATGGATATTTATCATCTTTAGTAAGTTTTTTTAAGAGTAAATCCAACGCCTTATTTTCACCACCAATGACAACATATCCTCCTAGATGAATAGATACAAAGGCACCTGCTTTTTCGATCTCTGATAGCACCATATCCTTTTTGGCACTATCCGGTTGCCAATTCTTATTGACAATTGGATAAATAATTTGTCCACCGATGATTCTTTTTTTCATCATGGATCCCATTGTGTGGATTAAGTGATAGGCATTTTCATTGGACATAGCGCCACCTAGCGCCAGAGCGATATACCATCCCATGGAATTCCCAGTAATTGCTGTGATCTCATATTTTTTTTGATCGATCGATAGAAAGTCTAATAAACTACAAGCATAGATCAGTGGAGATGCATTTTCACCTACCATATGGGTCTTCGCTTTAAATGTGGAAGCGTCCAGTTCCGAAATTGTTTGAAGACCTGCATTTTTTCGTTGTTTATCTATCCATTTGATCTGCGACTGGATAGTGATATCGTATGGATTTAAATAGCCCGAAGTCTCGCGGGTATATGTTCCTCGCCCTGGACAAATAACTACAATCCGCTTTTTAGCCATTTATCAACTCCAAGGCATTCTGGATAATAGATTCTTTGCTGGGAAGCGTTGCCGTAGCAGCCACGCCAAGTGGAATAAAACTGTCTTCCGCGGCATGCAGTTTCAGGTTTATCGGTCTTTCGGATTCACTTACCAACTGAGTCATGAGCCCCTCTCCATGGCAACCGGTTCGGCGACATTCATCAACAATAAGGACATTTACACAAGCGCCAATTGTCTTTAACAATCCTTGTATATCAATTTCTGACAACCACCGCAAGTCAATCACTTTAATCTTTTTCTTTAATCTTTTCTCAATTTCTCTTTGTGCCTGGAGCGATAAATAAAGTCCATTCCCATATGTGATAATAGTTAGTGCCTTCCCTTTCCCATATACAGCGAATTCACCCAAAGGGATATCTTCCTCCAACCCCGGATACTGAAAATTCCATTTTCTATCTTTAAGTTCGTGAAGGTCTTTCATCATGTAAAGGGCGATTGGTTCTAAAAATACCACAATACGTCCGTTCTCATACGCTTCACGAACAGTTGTCCGGAGCATCTTTGCTGCGTCAGCACCGTTGGACGGTACCGCAAGGATCAGCCCAGGGATATCCCTAAAAACCGTGAGCGAATTATCGTTATGATAATGACCCCCAAACCCTTGTTGATAGGCAAGCCCCGGGATACGAAGCACCATAGGATTTGTGAATCGTCCTTCAGAGAAAAAAGGCAATGTGGCTGCTTCACCACGCAATTGATCCTCTGCATTATGAAGATAAGCTAAAAATTGGATTTCTGGGATTGGGATAAACCCATTATGACCAAATCCAATACCAAACCCAATGATAGATGTTTCATCCAATGGACTATTAAATACACGACGTAAACCGAATTGATCATACAATCCCGCAGTTACATGATAAACACCACCTTTCTGGGCCACGTCTTCACCAAAAACCAGCGTATTTGGATATCGAAGCATGATATCAGACAGGGCATAATTAATAAGTTTTGCCATGTGCTGAGGTTGCTCTAAGCGATTAAATTCTTTACCAAATAATGATTTTCGTTCTTTTGTGCTAGGCTGTTTTGGTAGTATTCTTTTTTCTCTATTTACTGTGATGGATGCCATAACATCTTTAGATGATTCAAGTTTTGGCCGAATTGTGGAAGCATCAAAAACATAGCTTACCTGATTGCGAGACAATTCATAAAGTTTCAAAATATCATCATCAGATAAACATTGGTTTTCCATAAGTATTCGTGAAGAATGAAGTAGCGGATCGTTGAATTCAGTCTCTACAATATCTGGTAAAGATCGATAGCCGATTTCCACATCAGAGCCTGCATGGCCCATTAGTCGCACGGTTTTCATATGGAGAAAAATGGGTCTGCGATTAATTCGGCAATCTTGTTCAGCACTGCGTGATTTTATTATCAAATCAATAAGATGGAATCCATCGGTCTGGATATAAACTATCCCTGGACGATTTGCAAAATTTTTTTCAATCCACTTATCATCGGTAGGGACAGAAATCCCCGTACCGTTGTCCTCACAAATAAAAATAATTGGCATGTGGCCACCTTGGCTGGTGACCCAACTAGCAGAGTTGAAAGCACTCAATGCTGTGGCGTGGTTTACACTAGCATCACCGAAACTGCACAGCACTATACTCCCGCTTTTTATCTTGCGCTCCGGAATATCTAAATCTTTTGCCCGATCGATAGAAAAAGCAGTTCCCACAGCTTTTGGAAAATGGCTAGCAACAGTACTAGTTTGTGGCGGAATGTTCAATGCCTTACTCCCTATGACTTTATGGCGACCACCACTGATGGGATCTTCTGATGATGCCATGAACGATAACGCCATATCATAAATGGGGGTGGTACCTGCTACCTGTTTGGATCGCTCAATAAAAAACGGTCCACTACGATAATGAAGAAATGCCATATCCGTGTATGGAAATATTTTTCCAAATACTGCATTTCCTTCGTGCCCAGAACTTCCAATGGTATAATAGCATTTTCCTTCATCTTTCAAGAGCCGTGCCTTCAGATCCATATGTCTACTCAATACTTGAGATTCAAAAAGGGAAACCAGTTCTGACGTTTTTATATTGGTCTGGGATAGTAGTAAATCTGTACGAGCTGGAGGGAGTTTTCCTTCTTTCACGAACTTTTTGAAATTTTGATCAACAACTTCTGCTCTGTTAAAGATAGACATTTTTAAATCATTCCATAGTCAATCGTTTGCAATTATTGCTGTACATGATAAAATTAAGCAATATTTCAATTATCTCGGAATCTAGGACACCATTCAAACTACTTTTGATATACTGCCCTCGAAGTCACTGATGATGTTTTTTTCGGATTTTCCACAGTGATTACAGAGTTTAGTTATAAAAATAATATATCATTTTCTCCGTGTGCTCTGCCACTAATTGGCTAGTGTTTCAAACTACCCAACTTTTGTTTAAACTCACGTAGTTCCCGTACATTCCCAATGTTGATCTCTCCCGAATCCCATTTCAATTTGAAATCAGCTTCAGAATCAACTCCACCCTGCTTTTGATATAACAGATAAAGATCTGCTTCATTTCGAGATTTATTATTATTTAAGGTAGCCGTGATTTGATATGCAAGATCTTCTAAAATATCATCAACAACGCGGTCAGGTAAATTTCGTTCCAAAAGACTCTTTTCAATTCGGGAAAAACGCATTCCTTTTACAACATAATCTTGGTAGGATTCCCAAGCATGAGGTGCTGTCTTTTTTACCGATTCTGCCATCGCATCTGAAAAAACCCTAATCTCATACTGAGCATGGCTATCAGACCGCAAACCAATAAAATGCAAGAGGTTATGCAAATCATTTTTCCAATACCATTCAGTATAAAGATTTACTGGTAGAATGGCACGAATTAATTCGCGCGCCAGACCTGCTTCATTTAGTTCCTGGTACATATCAAAACTTTTTTCAGATATTTCCTTAAAATACTTAAGTACTTTATCTGTGAGTTTTTTTGGCACCTTTCCAGCTCGTCCCTGCTTATTAAGGGCACTTTGATATTGAATTTGAGCTGGGTCAGGATAATAAAATTCATCTCTTGCTTCTGAATATCGCAGTGAATATTCATTAATATTTGCTGTTCTATGGCGTACCCACTGTCGAGCTACAAAAATGGGCATCTTACAGTGGAATTTAAATTCTACCATTTCAAAGGGTGGCGTATGGCGGTGACGCATTAGATATCGAATCAACCCCCTATCTTGGGAAACCTTACTTGTCCCCTTCCCGTAGCTGACGCGAGCGGCTTGAACAATTGCATTATCACCACCCATGGAATCCACTAGCCGAACAAACCCCTTATCTAAACACTTAATTGCATCTTTTGGTATTTGAGTCATTTTATGTCTTTGCAGTAAGTATGTTAAATATTTTATCCACAGCTTGGTTATCTCCAGCAATCAAACCAGGCTCTATCAAGGTCTTTTCCTGATTAAAACTAATATCATTGCCGTTTAGGTCAATCACTTTTCCGCCTGCTTCATGAATAATGCAAGTCCCGGCACAAATATCCCATTCATTTTTTGGACGTAGAGTTGCGAATATATCGGCATGCCCAGCTGCGGTTAGACCCAGCTTGTATGCAACAGAACCGACAGTCTTCAGTTGGCCAAATATACCTGCATACGGTTTCCAAAGCCCCCGACGTGTTTCCGATCGACTATTCAACATCACCATATCTTCTAAATTATCTTTTGTCACGCACTGTATGGTTTTACTATTTAATTGAGCCCCTTCACCTTGAGCTGCAGTAAAAATTTCATCTGTCACAGGGTTGAATAGAACACCTACAATTGGTACGTCATTTTCGACTAAAGCCACACTCACAACAAAGTTAGACACCCCTTCAATGAATTCTTTGGTTCCATCCAATGGGTCTACAACCCAAACCCGTTCTTTACTTAGTCGTTCCGTGGAATCTATCGATTCTTCTGATAACCAACCATAATTTGGTCTAGCTTCCATCAGAATCTCTTTTAATCTTAAATCCGCTGCATGATCAGCTGTAGTAACAGGATTATGATACCCTTTATCTTTGATCTCATAATCAGATTTATAAAAATTAAGGATAATACTCCCAGCCTGTAGGGCTGCTTCTTTTGCTATTTTTAATTCAGAATGCATGACAAAAGTTAGTTTGAATACTATATTTCTATGATTATTTGATTGATTTACGCAAATAAAAAATGAAATAGAGATTAATCAATCATTGTTTTTCAAAAATAATAAGTTTTTCACGATTCTTTCTGGGTTGAATGGATTTTTCTGGGAATTCTTCGTTTTCAATAATCCAATCATTTTTGAAGATGGATTTTACTTCATCAATGGTTGTTCCCCATGGTGGTCCCCCATCTGATATTGTCTTATCCAGAGGGAACCATAGACCGATTAATTTCCCGCCCGGTTTTAGAATTTTGTATACCAGCCTTTCATATTCCTGCCGGCGCTCAGGGTTAACAGCACAAAAACAAGTTTGCTCAATAACATAGTCAAAAACATTATCATATTTGGGTGTTAGGCAAAACATATCAGTCTGGAGTATCTGGACATTCACATTTTTTTCTTCAGATATTATTTCCAACGCTGTTGTTGCTGAAGATGCAAAATCGACTGCTGTAACATCGAATCCCTTTTGGGCAAACATAGCCGCATCATAACCACGGCCACAGCCTACAATACATACCTTGCCGTGTTTTAACTTATCAGAAATACTATCAAAAATTGGTGTAATGCCACCCAGATCCCAGCCCGCATCATCTTCCAGATAAATGTCTTCCCAATATTGGGCCGTATCTTCTTTATAAACCAATATCGCTCACAGAAAAATAGCGTGATTCTGGGTGAGAAAAATACCACCCGCATACAGAGGCAGCCGGATACATGGCTCGAGTTTCTGTTAAGGTAATATTCGTATTTTTTGTCACTTCCAGCAATGACCAAATCTTATCTTTTTCTTTATGACTAGGGCAAGATGGGTAACCCGGCGCTGGACGTATACCCTTATATTTTTCTCTGATTAATTCTTCATTGCTCAATTGTTCATCAGAAGCATATCCCCAGAATTCTTTCCGGACCCGTTCGTGCATCCTTTCCGCTAAGGCCTCTACTAAACGATCTGCCAACACTTTGGCCATGATAGCGTTATAATCATCGTTTTGATCCTCAAAATCTTTTACAATTGTTTCCAGTCCATGACCGGTAGTTACGGCAAACATTCCTAAATAATCATCTTTTGGTGCAATAAAATCCGCCAGACTGTAATTAGGCTGATTTCTACCTTTATCGATTTGCTGGCGCGGAAAATTGAATTCAACGCTTTCTGAAAAAACCGTTTCATTCTCCCCATGTGCAGGGTAGATACCAATGACAGCCTTGGCAGTCAATAATTTCTCTGATACAATCCGCTGCAATAAATACTTACCATCATCTAACAGTTTTTGGGCTTCCTTTCCGTACTTTTTGTTGGATAATATTTTGGGATAGACCCCTTTTAACTCCCAGGCATGAAAAAATGGTGACCAGTCAATATAATCTACCAGTTCATCCAGGAGATAATTATTAAATACTTTTATACCCTGCAACTTGGGTTTTAGAACCAGGGAACTATCCCAATCCACTTTAATCTTCCGTTTCCGCGCATCATCCAGAGATAACGTATTAATGGCAGTTTTTTGAGCTCTAGTCACACGTATTTGTTGGAAATCTTTCCGAACACTTTCCACAAAATTTGCTTTTTCATCTTTATTCATGATCTTGCTTACCACACCCACGGCCCGAGATGCATCGATTACATGGATTGTAGGCCCACTATAATTTTCTTCGATCTTTACCGCAGTATGCTTGCGGCTGGTGGTGGCACCACCAATGAGTAGTGGAATGTCAAATTTAAGGCGTTCCATTTCACTGGCTATATGGACCATTTCATCCAAACTAGGCGTAATCAGCCCTGAAAGACCGATAATATCAGCACCTACGTCCTCGGCGGTAGATAGTATTTTTTCAGATGGAACCATTACCCCTAAGTCAATTACATCATAACCATTACAACCAAGTACCACTCCCACAATATTTTTTCCTATATCATGGACATCCCCCTTTACGGTTGCCATGACAATTTTACCGTTGGATTTACCGGTAAGACCCAATTCATTTTTTTCTTTTTCAATAAATGGAATAAGATGGGCGACTGCTTTTTTCATCACCCGTGCCGATTTTACTACCTGAGGCAAAAACATTTTTCCACTACCAAACAAATCTCCCACCACGTTCATCCCATCCATCAGGGGCCCTTCAATTACCTCAATTGGACGGCTATATTCTTTTCGAGCTTCTTCCGTGTCGTCAACAACAAAATCGGTAATACCTTTCACTAGAGCATGACTTAATCTTTCTTCTACAGCATTTTTTCGCCATGTTAAATCTTTTTCTTGCGTTTTTTTAACACCCTTGAATCCTTCCGCGATTTCGACTAGTCTTTCTGTGGCATCATTTCTACGATTAAATATAACATCTTCAACCCGCTCTTTTAAATCAGGTGCAATTTCATTATAAATAGTAAGTTGTCCAGCGTTAACAATCCCCATATCCATCCCCGCCTGAATTGCGTGAAACAAAAATGTGGAATGCATAGCTTCACGGACACCGTTATTTCCCCGAAAGGAAAAAGAAAGATTACTTACACCACCACTAATATGAACTCCGGGTAATGTTTCTTTGATCGTTTTGGCCGCATCAATAAATGCTTTACCGTATTCGTTATGTTCTTCAATGCCAGTAGCTACAGCAAAAATATTCGGGTCAAAAATGATGTCTTCCGGTAAAAATCCAACCTTTTTTGTTAAAATATGATAAGCCCTTGTACAAATTTCGACCTTCCGATCATAAGTATCTGCTTGGCCTTTTTTATCAAAGGCCATTACGATAACGGCGGCACCATAATTTTTGATGATTTTGGCCTGGCGAATAAATTCATCCTCACCCTCTTTCATAGAAATAGAATTGACAATGCCTTTACCCTGTAGATTTTTCAGCCCTGTTTCCAGGACAGTCCATTTGGAAGAGTCTACCATGACAGGTACTTTAGCGATATCCGGCTCTGAGGCAATCAGCCGCAGAAAAGTCTCCATGGCTTGTTCCGAGTCTAGAAGTCCTTCATCCATGTTCACATCAATTACCTGGGCACCATTCTCGATCTGTTGCCGCGCTACTGATAGGGCCTCTTCATAATTATCTTCCTTGATCAGGCGTTGGAAACGGGCCGAACCAGTCACATTGGTTCGCTCTCCCACATTCACAAAATTGCTATCTGATCGGATAGTAACTGGCTCGAGTCCACTTAATCTAGTTAATGGTTGAATAATCGGAATTTTTCTCGGTTTTATACCATCCACCGCTTCTGCAATAGCCTTAATATGGTTTGGTGTTGTACCACAGCATCCACCAACAAGGTTTACCAGTCCACTTTCTGCAAATTCTCGAATAATTTCGGCCATTTTTTCCGGAGTTTCATCATATTCACCAAATTCATTGGGAAGCCCCGCATTGGGATAGACAAATGCATAGGTATTTGCTACCGATGATAACTCATCCAGCCAAGGACGGATTTGTTCAGCACCTAGTGCACAGTTAAGCCCTATGGCTGTGAGATTAGCGTGACGAACCGAATTCCAAAAAGCTTCCACTGTTTGTCCCGAAAGAGTGCGCCCACTGGCATCGGTAATGGTTCCAGAAACAAACACAGGAATATTCACCCCTTCATTTTCCAACAGTTCCTGCACTGCAAACAAGGCAGCTTTACAATTCAGTGTATCAAATACCGTTTCAATCAGAAAAAAGTCAACACCACCATCAAAAAGGCCCTTTGCCTGATCAAAATAGGCATCTCGTAATTCATCAAAAGAAATATTTCGAAATCCCGGATTATTGACATCGGGACCAAGGGAAGCAGTGCGGTTAGTTGGCCCTAGTGCACCGGCTACAAAGCGCGTTTTATCAGTGAAGTTTTTTGCGACAGTTTTAGCGATCTTTGCTGCTTCCAGATTAATCTCATAGGCTAGGCCTTCCATGGCATAATCTAACTGGGAAATCGCGTTGGCGTTAAAAGTATTGGTTTCGATAATGTCAGCACCTGCATCAAAATAAGCTTGATGAATTTCAGCCACCACATCAGGGCGGGTAAGGCACAAAATATCATTGTTACCTTTCAAATCCTTTGAATGCGATACAAAGCGCTCACCACGAAAATCGACCTCAGACAAATTGTACGACTGTACCATGGTTCCCATGGCACCGTCCAGCACTAAGATCCGTTTTTTAAATATTTCTCTAATACTTCTCATAATAAAAAACCCCGATGCTATCTCGGGGATGAATACCTTTTTAGCACCATTTTTTTATGTCGCGGCAATAGGGCGCAAATCACGACCAGCCCAAATTAATAGTAAAATCGAATCGAAGCCAAACTTATTATCAATCTGTTATATTTCTTGGTCAGCTGGGTTACACTATGTATTTTCTTTATTGGATGTAGATGAATTGAAGGTGAGTATCCAAAAAGTTTTTTCGGTCTGATTTTAGACCTATCGAAAATAGTTGCAAAATTTTTCCACCTTCAGAAGATTAAATTGATTCGTTCTGTGGAATTCTACCTCGGCTGAAGGGCCGAATGTTTCCTTCCTTTCATCTCCGATCCAAAATAATAATAACCCATAGTTGGTAAATCTTTGGAGTAAGGATATGAAAAATGAGATTTTTATCAGCGAAAGTATGGGGGAATCTCGAATTGCTATCGTTGAAGATGGTACACTTGTTGAAGTGTATGTCGAGAAGCAGGAAAGCCATCGCATGGTGGGAAATATTTATAAAGGACAAGTTGAAAACGTCCTACCCGGTATGCAGGCTGCCTTTGTTGATATCGGTTATGATATCAATGCATTCCTCCCTTTCTCTGAAATAGAAAATTCTGCCTACCTGGCAGATTCAGATGAGGATGACCATCGTTCATCCAAACGTAAAAATAGTAAAAATGGTGCCCAAAAAAAACGGCGAAAGTTTCGGGATAACATCAATGTTGAATTAAAATCTGGACAGGATATATTTGTTCAGGTAATTAAGGAAGCATTTGCTGGCAAAGGTCCCCGCGTCACGACAGAAATTGCGCTACCTGGACGATTACTGGTTCTAGTCCCTAATGTCAATTATATTGGTATATCTAAAAAAATATGGGATAAATACGAACGGCGCCGGTTAAAGAAAATAGTTTCCTCAATGAAAAAAAGAGGAGTGGGTGTAATTGTCCGTACGGTTGCTGAAGGGAAAAGCGAAGAGCTTATTCAAAACGATTATTCTAACTTGATTGAAAATTGGAAAAAATTGCAAAATAAAAGTAACCGGACAAAAGGGGCGGCTTTGGTTTATGAAGATTTAGAAACTGCCTCTAGTGTAATCCGAGATTTATTTACCCCCGATATCAGTAAAATTGTAATCGATTCCAAAAAGCTTTATCGCAAACTTCAAGGATATTTAGAGGATGTTTCTCCCAATATGGCTAGTCATCTGGAGCATTATAGGCTGAAACAGCCCCTTTTTGAAAGCATGGGGATCGAAAAAGAACTGGATAAACTTCTCAGGCCAAAAGTTTGGCTAAAAAGTGGGGCTTATCTTATTATTGAAAAGACTGAAGCAATGGTAGTTGTGGATGTAAATAGTGGCCGTTTTATTGGCAAAAAAAACCATGAAGACAATTCACTGAAAATCAATTTGGAAGCATGTAAAGAGGTAGCACGTCAACTTCGTTTAAGAGATCTATCTGGCCTCGTTGTCATAGATTTCATTGATATGCGCGAAGAAGCCAATCGTCGAAAAATTTATTATGATCTTCGTAAGGAATTAAAAAAAGATCGGGCCAAAGTAGCTGTTTCTCCTATTTCTGAATTCGGTCTATTAGAAATGACCCGTCAAAGAATTCGTTTAAGCCTATTAGATTCCATGAGTGAAGAGTGTCCGACTTGCTATGGTGCAGGGCGCATTATGTCCCGGGAAACACTTCTTACGAGAATTGACCATTGGCTGCGCAGATATAAATCCAAACACCGCAGTTTAAGGCTCAAATTGGAACTTCATCCTGAGATTGCCCATTTTATGAAAGATAATAAAAAAGCCCTGCGGGGACTAATGTGGCAAAACTTTACATATATCACTATTGAGGCAAATCCGGAAATTGCCCGTGATGAATTTCGTTTTTTATCTACAAAAAATGGCCAGAAAGAAATTGAACACGTTGGTGTTGAACACAAGAATGAGTCAGCTTAAATTCACCAGCTTTTTTTGAGAAAATCATGTTTGCAATCGTAAATATAGCAGGAAAACAATACCGTGTCGCAGAAGGTGACCAAATTAAGGTAGCTAGTCTGGGCACAGAAGCCGGAAAAAAGATCAAATTTGATCAAGTACTTCTTATGAAAGACGGTAAGAATATTCGGATAGGTGAACCAATAGTTAAAGATGTATCTATATCTGGAACCGTCCTGGATAACGGACGAGAACGAAAAGTGATTGTATTTAAGAAAAAACGGCGAAAAGGTTATAAACGGAAAAATGGGCACCGTCAAAGTTTTTCATTGATTCAGATCGATGAGATCAAAACCACAGCACCAAAGAAAAAGGCTGTCAAACCCAAAAAGAAGGAAGATTAATTATGGCACATAAAAAAGGCGTAGGTAGCTCCAAAAATGGTCGTGATTCTAATGCCAAATGGCTAGGAGTAAAAGTGTCTGATGGACAAAGCATTCTTGCTGGTGGAATCATTTTGAAACAACGCGGTACAAAAATTCATCCAGGTACCAATGTGCGCCGAGCTGGTGATGATACTTTATTTTCAACCATTGATGGTGTCGTTAAATTTAAGCGTCAAGGCCGTAACCGCAAGATTGTCAGCGTATTTAATAACGGGTAAAACGAACTTCAATTCATTCTAACAAAACCCCGGTCTACATTGTAGGGCGGGGTTTTTCATTTATAGACTTTTCGAATAGATGTAATTTCATTATGGATTATTACTTTAATAAATAGGAAAAGGACTCAATATGTCTCGGCCAAAAATTGCATTAATCGGTGGCGGACAGATCGGTGGGAATCTGGCCCTACTAGCTGCCCAGAAAGAATTGGGTGATATCGTTATTTTTGATATACCCAAAGCGGAAGGTATGGTCCAAGGAAAATCATTGGATCTCATGCAGCTTCGCCCACATGATGGCTATGACGCTGATATCTCAGGAACTTCTGACTGGAATGACCTGAAAAACACTGACATATTCATTATTACTGCTGGGGTTCCCCGTAAACCAGGTATGAACCGGGAAGACCTCCTGGAAATTAACTTGGGGATTATGAAAGATGTGGCTACCAATATCAAAATACAGGCCCCAAATGCTTTTGTCATTGTGATCTCTAATCCATTGGATGCAATGGTCTACGCTTTTTATAAAGTATCTGGATTCCCCAAAAATAAGGTGGTAGGTATGGCTGGTGCATTAGATAGTGCGCGATTTCGAACCTTTATTTCTATGGAGATTGGCTGTTCAGTTCAGGATGTGACTTGCCTGGTCCTTGGAGGACACGGCGATACAATGGTCCCTGTGACTAGGTTGGCGACAGTTGGTGGTGTTCCTGTGGAAACATTGATCCCTGCCGATCGATTGGAAGAAATTGTGGACCGTACCCGTTTTGCTGGTGGTGAGATCGTTAAATTGCTTGGAAATGGATCTGCCTTTTATGCTCCAGCTCAATCGGCCATTGAAATGGCTGAATCTTATTTACGTGATAAAAAACGAGTGATCCCCTGTGCATCTTTGTGTGAAGGAGAATTTGGAATTGATGGATATTTTATTGGAGTTCCATCTGTAATCGGTGCTGGTGGAGTAGAGAGAATCTTGGAATTTGAACTACAAGAAAAAGAAAAAACTGCCTTAAATGATACCTTAGAAGCAGTCAAAAATACAGTGGCTGAAACAAAACTATAATACTGATTTATTAATTTACTAACATTCTACAAAGATGATCCCAAATAAATGCCATCACTTCGTATTTCCACAGCATAGGATTTTATTTTTATTTCTGGGTTCGCTACCGCACAAGCTTTATTGACATCAAATTTCCAAAGGTGAAATTTGCATTGAATTACTTCTTCTGTAATATTTCCATCTGCCAAGGACGCACCTCGGTGTGGACAACGATTATCCCAGGCATGAATCTTTCCTTTGATATTGAATAGCGCTACGGGCGTTTCCCCCACCATAACAAGTTTACTCCCACATTGAGGAATCTCAGATAGTTTGGCAACTTTTATCATTCAACCATAGATAAAACTTCCGCCACTAGCTTTTCAATCCCTTCTGCCGCTTCTTTGATAGACTTGGCTTCCATATAGGCCGGTGTGCTTACAAGTTTATTATTTTTATCCACTACCATTTCCGAAACTGGACACGCTATATGCGTGCTGCCCATTTTTTTAATATCTTCAGCCGTAACTTCATCAGAACCAATAGTCATTTCAGCGGACTCATTCTGCTCGCCCAAAATTTTAGCCATCATTGCTGGAGCAATGCAGATTGCACCAACCGGCTTACCGGCAAGGTGCACCTCACTGACCAACCGATAAACATCAGGATTAACAGAACATTCCGCACCTGCCATGGCATAGTCACATAGGTTTTTGGCCACTCCAAAACCACCTGGCATAATCAAGGCATCCATATCGTTTCCGGTGACCTCAGCCATATCTTTTATTTCTCCCCTGGCAATCCGAGCAGATTCTACAAGTACGTTCCGAAATTCATCCATTTCCTGCCCCGTATAATGGTTGACTACATGCATTTGATCAATATTAGGCGCCATAAGGATCATTTCCACATCCGCCCGATCCAGTGCTAGCATTGTAATCACAGATTCATGGATTTCTGCCCCATCATTAACACCACAACCCGATAATAAAACTCCAACTTTTTTCATATTAAATACCTCTTTTGAAATACAAAGGCACAAAAGTAAGAAAGAATGGAAATTGATTATTATTTATCCAGTAGCACATAATCAATTTTATTTTTCAGTACCTTTATTCCTGTTCAATAAAATATTTCTGGTTAAACCAGAAAATTTGGTGCGTTTTACTGCTGAACCTTTGAACAATTTACGAAATTGATCTTCATTCAGAGCAACCCAATCTTCATTTGACCAATTTAAAATTTCCTGTCTAGGCTGAAAAGCAGGTTCATTACTTATCTGTCCAAATTTTTCATTCCAGGGACAGACTTGCTGGCAAATATCACAACCATATATCCAACTATCCAACTCTGCTTCTTCCTCATTAAAATTACCCCGATGTTCAATTGAACGGTAAGAAATGCACTTACCCGAATCAATCTGATATGAATCTAGTGCTTCTGTAGGGCATGCATCAATGCAGTCGGTGCAAGTACCACAAAGGTCTTCGTAAAATGGCGTATCATATTCCATTTCGGTATTTACAATTAATTCTCCCAGGAAAAGCCAGCTTCCGTAATCGCGAGTAATCAGATTGGTATGCTTTCCCTGCCATCCCAATCCTGCTTTTTGAGCCCAGATTTTATCCATTACCGGGGACGTATCTACACATGCAATACCATTTATATCTGCACTTTTTTCTTTTAACCATTTTAATAATTCAAACAGTTTTTTTTTCAGAACTTGATGATAATCCTCGCCCCAAGCATAATTACTAAATTTATAATCAGATTGAATGTTAGTTTGGTTTTTGCCTACATAATAATTCATCCCCACAGAAATCACTGACATTGCATCAGGAAAGTACTTGTGAATATCTCCCCGCACTTCGTTGTTTTTGGCCATCCATTCCATTGTAGCATGATTGCCGGCCATTAACCATTGATCCAAGTTGTTTTTTGCGTTGGGAGTTGCCTCAGCATTGGTAATACCGACTTTTTCAAAACCCAGTTCTTTTGCTTTGGCTTTGACTTTTTTAGAAAGACCCTTAATCATAGTGGAAAAATATTATGAATGTTTAAGAATTCGTTCGGCCCACAAAATACCGATCACCGTTTTTACATCGGTAATTTTACCAGATAAGACCCAATCCAAAGCAGTATTAAGTGGCGTAGGAAGCAGTTCAAGAAATTCATCCTGATCAAGTCGATTTTCTGTCTTCTCTAAGTCTTCAGCCAGGTACATCCACATCTTTTCATTACAAAAACCGATGGCAGGATGAATATTGGTTAAAAAAGTAAGTTTTTTTGCCTTGAATCCCGTTTCTTCTTCCAACTCACGATAGGCACAATCCATGGGATCTTCTCCATCATCTAACTTTCCAGCTGGGATTTCAATGAATTCCTCTCTCGGACCATAACGGAATTGTCTAATTAAACATAGATTCCCATCAGCTAAAATGGGAATAAGGCATACAGCGCCTGGATGGTCAATCCATTCGCGAGTGCTGGTTTTACCATTGGGTAACTTAACTTGGTCAAAATACAGGTTGATCAATCGACCAGAAAAGATTTTCTCCGAAGAAATTTGCTTCTCTTTTAAATCAGACATGGATAAATAATTATTATTGGTATTTTTGTAATAGGGCTCGGGATTTTTTTATCTGCTCCCAATCGCTAACAGGTTTAACCAAGGAAGGAGTCATGTTGCTTACTTCTTGCAAAATTGTAATAGCTTTATTTCTTTGTTTTTCTTTATAAAGCGCTTGGGCTAAATACACTTTCTGGACAGGAGTCGCTTCGCCAGTTGTAAATGCTTTTTGCAACCATTTTACCGCTTCTTCATTATCAGGCCATGATAAAATAAATGGTATATAGGGTGACTTATAATGGACAGCGCCCAACATCAGATATCCGCCACCATCTTCGTATTCTGGATCTAATGCAATAATCTTCATAGCATGGTCTTTCATTTCATCAGCTACGCCTTCTCGAGCAGCAGTCAGAATGCCATAAACCTCCGCCCAGCTGCCCAAATTTGTTAAATACCAATAATGAAAACCGGGCTTCTGTGGATAGCGATCTATATAGTTTAATGCTAGACTTATTGCTTTATCAAAAACTGTTTTTTGTTCATCTTTTGTACTACTGACATATTTCCCTTTAAAGTAATAGGATTTTAATAGTCCAATAGCAGCATCTATTTCCGTATCTGGTTCATCTAAAGCAAATTGATAGTATTTAATCGCTTCATTAATTGCTGCCGGCTGTGCCCGATCCTCAATGCTCCCTTCAGCCTTACGGTTATAAGCGATTAATCCTTTATCTAAATTGGTTTGGGCATATAGGCCACCAATCCATAAAATTGGGATTAACCAATTTAGAATCATTAGAAATATTCGATATATGTAATTTTTAATTCACGCTGAAAATAATCCACTTTTTCATCATCAAATAGCAGATTATTAAAATCCATCTCAATATGTAGATGTTCTACAAATGTCCACCGAATAGCTGCATTCAAGTAACCTCCGCGACTGATAGACATGGTCTTGGCTGTCATATCATTTTCATTTAGGGCTGCATTATATTCCATTAGCACGGACAATTCTGGATTGAATTCTATATCCATTCCGAAAAAATAATTTATATCCTTATCGCCATCATTCACTTCTGCAAAATTATAGTTTGTTCCGGCATGTATACCCAGATTTCCTAATGGCGTTACCCAATTTTTGCTGGCGGCCATAAAAAATCCCATAGCCTTTACATCATACCGCATCAATGAATCAGCAGAATTAAAATTTCCCATCCCTTGTGTATCCAATCCCATTGAAACCCCAGGCGCAGATTCAGTCTCATCAATCAGAAGATATTTTAAATGTGCTTCAGGTCGGGGATACCATATTAGACTGTCATCTCCAATTAAATTGGCAGAACCAAATGAAAGACCAAATTGAAATCGGTCAGTAAGGCCAGCACGCAAGGACGTGGTAAATCCCCCATTCTTTTGAATCCGCATCTGCATCGCATAACTGCCACGTACAAGTGTACCAGCAGAAGGTATTGTTACTAACGTAGTCGGGGGCGGGTAGGATTGTGACCACCCAAATGCAAGAAATAGAAAGGCGGTGAAGGTATAATGTTTCAAAAACTTCATTCAATCCTCTAGTATGTGGTTATAGAGTAGGCAATTTACCCACTGTGTTTATCTCAATGCAAGTTTAGGGGTAAATGCGTTCTCCGTACTTAGAAGTGATTGATTCAATTCGAAACTTGGGCATAGTTAATTCATCTTTTTCGCCTACAATGATAAATTGAACACGTTGTATACCCAATTCTACCAAATGGATCATTAAACTGTCGCCATTGGTTAAGATCATTAAATCATAGTTAGTTTTGGGTATAAATACATCAAAAGGTACATTTAATTTTTTCTCTCGAATATCTTCTAATAAAATTGATATCTCATCAAGTCGATTGCCATACCTAGGTGGTGGTGTTTTATACAATTGGCTCGCAGGAGGTTGCGTTAAAGCTATATGGCTTAATTCTTGTCCATTACGATCATACTCCCAAATTTCTTTGCGGTTCGTAAGCATATCTACTTCATAGGCAAACCTGCGGATAACTAACTCATTCGGTAATGATGTCCAAACCTCACCGCTGAGCAACCCTAAATGATCGTATATAAAATTAATCTCTCCGTATTTTTTACCCTGAACATTGATAAACTGTATCGATTGTATTTGATCTCCCTTATTAAGAATGAATTTTGATTCTTGCCCCTCATAGTAGTTGTAACTCTGTGGACTTAAAACATTACGGAATTCTTCTGACCAAGGCTCATCCATGCCGAATTGGATCAAACTATCCGGCTTTTGATCAGAGTTTAAAAAATAACGCCGGATCAATTTATTATCGTTACCATATTCCAAAAATTCTTGCTTAATGGATTCTCCTTCTATATTGATCCACTCCTTTAAAACAGGGACTTTACGATCATTATAAAAAACCTGGATATGAGGTTGCTCAAAACGGTTGGTAGCCAAAAGACGAATATCAGCCATATAATCGTGATCACTGGCATAAAAGCGCATAAAACTTACTTCTAGGTTCTGCCCATAACTGAAAGCAACCGTCAGGATTAATATGGAAACGTATCTCACAACCTACATTCCTTTATGAACAGACATTTCACCTAAATAGTTTTTGGACCAGGATATAAAATCACCGGCAGAGATTGTGGATCGTATTTTTTCCATCAGTGTCATATAATAGGTCAAATTATGGATCGTAGCCAAGCGCATGCCCAATACTTCTTTTATATTGAATAAATGACGCAGATAGGCGCAAGTGAAATTTTGGCATGTATAACAATTGCATTCGGGATCCAATGTGTCAAACTCATCTTTATATCGATTATTTTCAATATTTATAATTCCTTTACTGGTAAACATTTGCCCATTTCGAGCATTTCTCGTTGGGAGTACACAATCAAACATATCCATACCACTGCTTACAGATTTGACTAAATCGGTTGGACGTCCAACACCCATTAGATATCGTGGTTGATCCTGAGGTAATAGTTCATTCATTTGATCTACCGTTTCAAACATAGATTCTTTTTCTTCTCCCACAGCTAAGCCACCAATAGCCATTCCACAATCAGCATAAGGAATTAGTGCTTCCGCACTTTTTTCCCGCATTTGTTTGTAAATACTACCCTGAACAATTGGAAACAGTGTTTGGTCCCAATCATATAAAGGTGCCTGATTATTCAAATAATTATGACATTGTTGTATCCATAGAGTTGTTCGTTCAACGGCCTTCTCAACGCTTGCTCGATCGGATTCTGCCGCAGGACATTCATCAAAAGCCATAATAATATCAGCTCCTAAATTGCGCTGAATATCCATGGATAATTCAGGTGTAAAAAAGTGGCGACTGCCATCAAGATGAGATTGGAAAACTACCCCTTCATCAGAGATTTTATTTAATTGCGCCAGGGAAAAAACTTGGAATCCGCCGCTATCGGTTAGAATAGATTTTTCCCAATTCATAAATGTATGAAGACTACCTGCCTTATGAATCAATTCATGGCCAGGTCGGAGGTATAAGTGATAGGTGTTTCCCAAAATAATCTGTGTATGCAAATGTGAAAGAACTTCTGGATCAATTGTTTTAACTGCTCCTTGGGTTCCGATTGGCATAAAAACTGGTGTTTGAATTTCACTATGATGGGTTTTAATTACCCCGCAACGGGCTGAAGTACCCTCTTCCCAATGGGATATTATAAATTGCATTAAAATAAAATCTGAAAAGCTTCAACTACACTGGAGATACCGGATACCTTTATTCCTTTTAGATGTTTACTTATGCGTTTCACATTAGCTGCTGGTGCGATCACTGTTTTAAAGCCCAAAGATTTTGCTTCATTGATACGATTTTCAAGGCGGCTAACAGACCGTACTTCTCCACCAAGGCCAACTTCACCAATTAAAACTACTGAATTAGAAAGCATTTGATCACGGGCTGCGGAAGCAACAGCTGCAATCACTGCCAAATCAGCGGCAGGATCATCTACTTTAAGTCCACCAACTAAATTTACAAAAACATCATTCGTACCCATGTGAGTCCCTAATCTTTTTTCAAGAACTGCTATTAGCATGGCAAGACGCTTGAAATCAAAACCGTTCACATTCCGTTGTGGTGTACCAAAATTAGCGTTGGAAACTAATGCCTGCACTTCAACTAAAATTGGCCGGCTACCCTCTAAAGATGGGAAAATAGCAGAACCAGTAATATCATTCTGACGTTCAGCTAAAAAAAGTTCAGAGGGGTTGTCCACTTGCAATAAACCATTGTTTTCCATTTGAAAAATGCCCACTTCATTGGTAGTACCAAATCGGTTTTTGGCAGAACGAAGAATTCGGTGATCATGACGCTCATCTCCTTCCAGATATAAAACTGTATCCACCATATGCTCTAACATTTTAGGCCCGGCAATTATACCTTCTTTGGTCACATGCCCAATAATGATGATGGCAATATTAAGTTGTTTCGTCAACTGAAGAAGTTGCTGCCCACATTCTCGTATCTGACTAGTGGAACCTGGCAAAGAATCTAATTCTGCACTGAAAATCGTTTGGATCGAATCCACCACAACCAATTCTGGCTTAATCAAAGAAATCTGATCCAAGATCCCTTCAATTCTGTTTTCAGATGACAAATGTAACGTATCTGATTGCACTTCCAATCGTCGCGCCCGCAAACCAATCTGACTCTCACTTTCTTCTGCTGATACATATAAAGCAGGTTTTTTGAATGCGGGTAAAATCTGCAGAGCTAAAGTAGACTTGCCAATACCGGGCTTACCGCCCAATAACACTAGCGAGCCAGGTAGAATTCCTCCACCTAATACACGATCCATTTCTGAAATACCAGTAGGGATTCGTTCTAGTTCACCGCCAATAAGTATATCTTCCAATTTTTGTGTTTCACGAGCCTGACCATTATCTGCTTTAGCACGGTTTTTAGACACTTTATATTCACTCAGAGTACCCCATTCCTTGCAAGAAGGGCATTGGCCAAACCACTTGGGGTGATCATTTCCGCAGGCCGAACATAAATATACAGTTTTAGATTTTATTTTGGACATATATGTGTGGGAAATTGAGTCAGGCTGAGTGCAGAATCAAGCTGAAAGGCAGTACACTTTACCAGTCATACCCTATGGAAAGATACCATTGGGGTTTGGAAAATCCACTATCGGTCCAGTCATAGGCTGCTTCAATACGGAAAAGCATAAGAATGGGTAATTTAATACCATATCCGATGGACTTGACCCAGGGAGAAAATTGATCTGGTAAATTATTACCGTATTTTGTTTGTAAATACGGAAAGTCTGTAAACTCCCGTGGATCATCCCAGGCTGCTCCAATATCCATAAAAATATGACCACGGATATTTCCTAAAAGAATTTTTGGAAATCCTAGCTGAAAATATTGGATAAAAGGGAAACGGAATTCAAAATTGGCCAAAAATACATTTGTCCCAAATCGCTCTGAGAAACGGGCTCCTCGCAAAGGATATGCAAATTCTGAAAAATAGATATCCTGAAGCAGTGTATTATTTTGACTATCTAGGATAACATTGCGCCAGCGAGACTCTCCTGTTTCATCATCTCTAACACCATCCGTAGTCCCTGTACCTAAAAGCCAATTTTGCATTCCTCCTAAAAAATATTTCTGCGGGTTCTTACCGGTACTTGTACCAAAATAGATTCTTCCGGCAAATGAATAATCTCTCGTCACCATATGATATTTGCGCATATCAATTTTGATTTTTTGATAGGAAATCCCTTTGTTACCCATAGCAGGACTAAATTCAATTGTTGTATTTTGGCGAAATCCATCTACCGGTCCGGTATAGCCAAAAACAGTGTTGTCAAAGACATAACTCACAGTTGGGTTTGCCGAAGTAAAACCATCATCTTGCACAATATTATTTTGATTTAGTAATGGATCAATCTCAAATAACTTATATTCCAGATTATGAATTACAACACCGGCATCGATGCGATGAAAGCGATTAAAAGGTCGTGACACCATGGCGGCAAATCCAAAATGACGCATTCGGGCTGTTAATTCTGTGAGCGTATTAATTTCATTTATCGAGTATCCAGCAAAAAAGAAATCTGCTTGGTGAAATAAAGTGAAATAGTAATTCATCCGTTTTTTTAGATAGCCATAATTCAAATAATAATCACTATTAGATAATGAAATCTGGGATTGCATTGCCGCAGATATCTGGTGATCACCCATTATATCGCTCCAATACATCACAATTAATCCTTGATGTCCAAATACATTATTGTACCCATACTGTCCTTGTGCCACATCTAAGCTGAAAAGAGTTTTGTAAACCTGAGGAATATATTCTCCATTATCTTTTCTGTAGACTGAATCTGGCTTGGACTCCAATGGTTTATTATCTAAAGATTGATTATTGTTATAATGCTCAAATTCCCAGGCAAAAATATATGTCGAGAAATCGGTTGTATTGGCGTCACTTCCTCTTCTTTTATGTTTTCTTAAGTCAACAAGTTCTTCTTTATCATTTTCTTCCCGGTTTAAGATAAAATTAGTAGGAGAAAGCTCAGTAGAATCCAAACTGAGCGGGTTATTTATACGATAAACATCCCAGCCCAGCCCGGAATATCCAGTAAATACCATTGTTGCATCATCTTGGGTTAGGCTTAATTGAAAAAGCCCTGTGAGTAAATTTGTAACTGCTTGGGATTCATTTGTATTGAAATCATGGCGAAAAAGATTCCATGTACCCTGGTAATCTGAAGTATAAAACAGTTTATTATCCGTATGGGCAAAAATCGGATAATTTTCATTATAATTGGTATCGGTGATACGAGATACGTTCCCAGATAAAACATCAATAGTATAAATATCCTTTTGATCGTATTTATGATTAATCATGTCTTTGGCAGTAGTTTTACCGTTATTACTTAGCCCGCCACGGTCCGATACAAAAGCAATCATTTTACCATCTGGACTCCAAGACGGTTCGGTATCAGAAAAGATATCATTGGTTATATTTATTTGTTCTTCATTATCAAGATTATAGATATAAATGTCGCTGGCGCCACCTTCATTCCCAACAAAAGCCAACTGTTTCCCATCTGGACTCCAAGATGCGGTGAAAACACCATCCAATTCAAAAACTATTTTCTTCTGCTTACCTTTATCTACATCAATTAAATAGAGGGCATCATGTGCACCGGATTTGGCTGCAAGCACAATTCTTTTGCTGTCTGGAGACCAACTAATTCCAGGCTGAAGAAATTTCAATTCTTCAAAATTGATCGATCGGCTTCCTTTGATTAACCGCTTGATTTTTTTCCCTGTCACAACATCCAAAATATAGATATCCATATATCCTGACCGATCAGATAATACTGCAATTTTACTTCCATCAGGAGAAATGGTGGGTGAAACATTATAAAAGTTCTTTGCTTTTTTGTGATCAGTTAGCCGTTTAGCAATATCCTTGACTTCATCTCTTCCAGCCACATCGGGGTAATATTCCTTCTTAATATATGAATGCCATTGTTCAGTTAATTCTTCAAAGTCCATGCCAAGCGCTTCTTTAAATCCTGCTTCTGCTGTTCCTCTCAGTTTCATCGCTTGAAATACTTCGCCGATTTTTTCACGACCGTATTTGGCGGCAATAAACCGCCAAACTGACTGACCACCTTTATACGCTAAAAAGTATTCTAGTTCACGTATGGTTGGGATACGTTCGTTGATGGCTAAATCACGGATTGTCATATCCGCTTGTGTATCCCAATTTGAAGATAGGTATTCTGCTAATCCTTCATTTGCCCACAATGGGATTTGGAGCCTTATTTGACCCGAAATCACATTTTGCATTCTTCCCCCATATACTAAATCATTTATCATTGCGTGGACCAATTCATGATGAATAACATGGCGAAATGCAGCATAATCCCCTTCAAAAGGAATGACAATCCGATTTTTGAATAATTCCGTTACACCGCCAATCCCTTCCTGCATGTACTGTGCAATTACATTTGTCTGTTGAAATTCATTGTGGGAATGGTAAACAATAATGGGAACTCGTTTTTTTAAATTCCAGCGCAGGTGTTTTGCAATTTGTTCGTAAGCCTCGCCAGCAGCTGCCATTGTAAAATGTGCTAATTCAATTTCATCGCCGTAAAAGTAAATATCAAATTGAGGTGATGAGATATAATTCCAATCAAAATCCCTGTATTGTACTTTATTTTGACCGAAGGAGGTTTGTGCGCTGAGCATCGATGATGCTACAAAGATGATGAGGAAAATAATGCGTATCATACTATTATATATTTGAATTTAATTCGTTAGTTCCTGAATTTCGACGATATTAAACAAAAAATGTTAAAAAGTAATTAAATTAATTTTTCCAGTTTCAAGATTGACTGTCCCCTCGATAAAACAGTATTTTAACCTATATGGATTTGCCAGTCTATTTTATTTCCGACATACATTTAATGCTGGAAAGAACAGAATCTGAGGGAAAACGACAAGATATACTGTTCAAATTTTTACATCATATAAAAAAATCTGGTGGTACGCTTGTAATTAATGGTGACCTTTTTGATTTCTATTTTGAATACAAAGATGTGATACCCAAAGTATTTTTTCCGTTTTACCACGAAATATTAAAATTACGTGAAGAAGGAATAAAAGTACATTTCATTCTTGGAAATCATGATTATTGGGTCCGTGATTTCATTACCGAAACCCTGTTTGATCATACTTATTTTTCGGATACAACTTTTGACCTTAATGGTAAAAAGTTTTACGTGACCCATGGGGATGGTTATTTATCGTGGGACAAAGGTTATCGACTATTAAAAAGATTGCTTCATTCCCGTTTATTTATTTGGACCTACAGGATGCTCCATCCGCGACTGGGATATAGGATTGGTGAGTGGGTTTCTAAAAAGGGAAAACATTATGATCATTCCAAGGAATACAACAAAAAGATATTAGATGAAATGTCGATTCATGCCCAAAAACGGTTGGAAAAAGGGTTTGATTATTTTATTACCGGCCATTACCACCAAGCAAAGGAATTAACACTTAATGGTGGTAAATTATTTATTCTTGGAGACTGGCTAAGCTTTTTTTCTTATGCAATATTTGACGGCCATGATCTGAAATTAAAATTTTGGAGAAATCATGAAACGCCATAATCTCACCATTATCATTCTTTCTTTATTCCTTTTTCTTGAGGGGTGTTCTATGTTAAAGAAATTCTGGCCAGGAGAGGATGAGCAAGGTGACATTACTTTTGAGTTGATTCAAAAACTTAGAACAGATTTCAATGAAGGGAAACTCCAAGCCATTGAAGAAATGATTGCGATTTATAATGATACAAATCAACCATTTGAAGTACGGATAGCTGCAGGAAAAGCACTAGCGGAAAGCCAACACCCTACAGCTTTAAATGCCATTACTGAAACGGTGGGTGAAGCAGCCGCTTTAGATGTGACTTTCATGGTGGCCTCGATCGAGTTATTAGCCGAATTCAAAGATGACCCTCGAGCTGCAGACGCCATGGTAGAGGCCATGAATAAAGTCGAAGAAAAGACCAATTCGTTGCAAATGGCACTGGTTCAGAATTTAAATAAAGTCCGCACCAAAGATCAGGTTCTTGCATTGCTAGACCTATACGAAATTAGCCGAAATAATTATAATCGGACTGAAAGACTTCTGACAGAAACACTGGGTGCATTAGGTACTGATGAAGTGGTTCCTATTCTTACACAAATTTCAAGGGATCCAAATGTGAATCTGGGCATTCGCAATCGTGCATTAGAGATTCTTGGGAAAAAAGACCCATCCCAAGTAGCTGGTGCCTTTGCAGAATTATTGGGTGACCCTCAAACTAATTTAGAAGTTCAGGATTTCGCTTTAAATACTATGAAAGGTGTGAAGGAAGAAAATCTAATCCTTGCACTACTGCAAACTTATCGTTCAGGCAAAGACCAATATTACAACTTACTGAATACGCTCCTGGAAGCACTGGGTGAATTCAAGGATCCCAGTATTCAAAAAGCAGTAAAAGAAATTGCCATGAATGATGCCTACCCTCAGGATATTCGTGTCAAGGCAATTGATAAACTCTCAGACTTAGGTGATGAGACTGTAATACCATCTCTTATGCCAATTTTATCTGATCCTAATCAATTCAATCTGCATTCCGCCGTCATCCAAACTGTGAAAAATTTGGGCGTATATGAAACATACGAACAAGAAATTCATCGGAGGACGTTCGAAGCACATCAAAAAGCAGTTATCTTGAATGAATAGGATTCCAGTACTTATTTTGTTTTTCAGCTCCCTTTTCTCTCAAGATGAGACTGAGACTACAGTTATTGCAGCACCACTTGATACAACTACTGCAATAGATTCAAATTCAGTTCAAATAATTAAACCAGATGAAATAGTAGAAATACCAGTCACAACAGTTAACGATAGTCTGGTCCCATTACCTGAAGTACGTGAAATAGCTGAAAAAGCAGATAAACTCCCTCTAGATGAACCCTTTTTTGAATTGAAATCCAGTATTGACATACTTCATCAACAAATAGATTCTCTTAAACGAGTTATTTCCGTTTACGAAAAAGGTAGAGGTCCCATACCAACAATCGATGAAGAATTACTCAACTTAATTAAAATCCCACAATTGCGACATCGTATTGAACTACAAAATGGTACCATTGTAAATGGTGAAATTATTGAAGAAGATGATTTAGGGATTATCGTTCAAACATCCATTGGACAGTTGGCTATCGAACGTGATCGCATTGTAAATATTATAGATGATTTACCTCCAAATGCCAAAGTTGAGCTAACGGCTGAACCCTTTGTAAACGCCTTCCCAGATCGGGAAGAAATAACCGGAAAAATTAAAAACATTGGGGCAAAACGAGCCGACTTTGTACGGGTGATTGCTAACCTTTGGTCTCCCACAACAATGCTCATTCAAAGAGATTCTGTTTTTGTTACTGGAAAAAAACGAAAATATTTTAGTGGTATTCGAGCAAATACCGCCCTCGAACCCGGATCTGTAAGTGAATTTAAATTGGTAATTCCCCTATCTGAAGGAGATAAAGTTTCCTATCGAACCTATGAAGTCAGATGGGAATCATATAAATAATATTTAAAACAGGTGCGTCTGATAGATATCGTGAAGGCGCAGTAAACCCGCACAGGACTTCCCTTCGCCATTCACAACCGGTAATACGGATATTTGAGATTCCCGATCTTCCATTAAGGTTATAGCATCTTTTAACAAAGCATCTTTAGAAATGTAAATTGGATTTGAAGTCATCACCTCAGTGACTTTTAATTGATCAATATCACCACTGTCTACTAAACAGCGGCGCAGATCACCTTCAGTGACAATACCTAAAAGTATGCCATCATCATCCATTACCAACGCTGCGCCTTGCGGTTTCTCTGTCATTTCAATGACCACTTTCCTTACAGGATCATTTATCATCACCGCTGCAACATTTTCAATTGGTTGCATAATATGAGCCACAGTTAATCGAAGGCGGCGTCCTAAATCACCGGCGGGATGTAATTTGGCAAAATCTTCATGATTAAAACCACGATTACCCATCAACACTGCAGCTAGGGCATCACCGATGGCCATTGTCAGTGTTGTACTAGAGGTAGGAACAATTCCCAGTGGGTCTGCTTCTTTTTTTACAGAAGCATCCAGCACAACATCCATTTGATTAACTAAGGGAGATTTCATATTACCTATTATTCCAATCAAAGGTGATTCAAATTCTTTCAAAATAGGAATTAATCTCATTAATTCTTCTGTGGCACCGCTTTTTGAGATAAGAATCGTTGGGTCTCCTGGAGCATAAATACCTAAGTCACCATGAACTGCTTCCGCAGCATGGAGAAATACAGCCTTTGTACCGATACTACACAATGTGGCCGCAATTTTCTGTGCAACAAGTCCTGACTTACCCATACCGCAAATCACTACTTTACCCTGATGATCTTTTATGATCTCGAAAGCCTGAACAACATTATCTTGAATCCGGTCAGCAGCATTGATCAATTCCTGTCCTTCTTCGCGCAGGATTTGACTAGCGATTATTTTAAGCTCAGCGTTTGTCATAAGTATTGAATTAAATTACGTTTTCCCGGCAATTTTTACCATAATGGCATTTTGCGCATGCAACCGATTCTCACCTTGGTCAAATACGATGGAATTAGGCGACTCCATTACAGCATCAGTTACTTCCCTACCTCTTTCAGCAGGGAGGCAGTGCATAAATAAAGAATTTTTACCGGTGGATTCCATCATCGCTGAGTTCACTTGAAATTCCGCAAAAAGTTTTTCGCGCATTTTTGTTTCTTCCTTTTCCCCCATTGATGCCCAAACATCAGTATATATCACATCGGCACCGGAAATATCTAATTTTGGATCATTGCTGATTTCCACCGTAGAAATACCGGTATCTTCAACCAACTTAATTGTCTTTTGATCCGGCTCAAATCCTTCAGGACAAACACATGTAAAGTACATCGGGATACGAGCTGCTAGATGCAACCAGGAATGAACAATATTATTTCCATCGCCCACATAAACAATTTTTATATTATTTAGATTTCCACGATGCTCATAAACAGTCAAAATATCAGCCATGATCTGGCAAGGATGGTTATAATCCGTGAGGCCATTTACCACCGGAATTGAAGCATATTCGGCAAGTTCAAGGATATGTTTGTGCTCAAAAAGTCTCGCCATAATCATATCATTATAACCGCTGAATACACGGGCAATATCCTTTACTGCTTCCCGCTTTCCAATCTCAATATCGCTGGGAGAAAGATAAAGTGCATGTCCACCAAGGCGGAAAAATCCTGTTTCAAATGATACTCGTGTACGAGCCGATGGTTTAGCAAAAATCATTGCCAATGACTGATCCTTGAATGGTTTATATTCTTCTCTGTTTTTCAGTTTGGCCTTAATCTCCTTTGCTAACTCAAGAATCTCCCAAATTTCTTCAGTAGTAAAATCGGTAATATGTAAAAAATCTTTTTTCAACTGTACTTTCTAATTACTTAATCCACATTTTTTATAATATGTATTTACTCAAATCTTGATCTTCAACAATGTTTTTTAACTTATCATCAACCATTTTTTTGGTAATTGTAATTGTTTTCTTTCTACCACTGTATTCTTCAAACATATATCCATCCAATAATGTTGTCATTACTGTGTGCAATCTTCTAGCCCCGATATTTTCCATTTTTTGATTTACTTCAGCAGCGATCTTTGCAATCGCCCTAATTGCATCCGGATTAAATTTTAAGGTAACATTTTCTGCACCCAGCAAAGCCATATATTGCTTGATCAAAGATGATTCAGGATGCTTCAGAATTTTAACAAAATCGTTTACAGTCAATTTATTCATTTCTACCCGGATTGGGAATCTACCCTGAAGCTCAGGAATCATATCTGATGGCGAAGAAACATGAAATGCCCCCGCTGAAATAAAAAGGATATGATCAGTTTTAATCATACCGTATTTCGTCGGCACCCTGCTACCTTCAACAATTGGCAATAAATCTCGCTGAACACCTTCTCTGCTAACATCGGGACCAGATACTCCACTATTCTTATCCACGATTTTGTCAATTTCATCCAAAAAGACAATGCCGTTATTCTCAACCTTTTGTTTTGTCATCCGCATAAGCTCCTCCTGATCCATAAGGCTATTTGCCTCCATTTCAATGAGGATATGCCGAGCTTCTGAGATCGGCATTTTGCGTCGCTTTTTATGCCCAGGCATCACATTCGAAAGCATTTCTTTTAAATTCATTCCAATGTCATCGTTGCCACCAAGCGGCCCAAAAATCTGCATCATGGGTGTTGTCTCTTCAATTACTTGAATTTCAATTTTACGATCTTCAAAATCCCCATTTAATAATTTTTGTCTGAGCCGATCCCTAGTCTTCCTGTGACGTTCTTTCTCTGCTTTAGTGGGTTTATGAGATCCGTTACTGGGAAAAAGAGAATCTAGGATTCTTTCTTCAGCCAATGATTCAGCCAGAGTCTTGACTTCTTCCTGTTTTTCTCGTTTGACTATACTCATAGCCACATCAGTTAAATCCCGAATAATGGATTCAACGTCACGTCCTACATAACCAACCTCCGTGAATTTGCTGGCCTCTACTTTAACAAATGGCGCTTTTGCTAATTTGGCTAATCGTCGAGAAATTTCTGTTTTACCGACACCGGTCGGACCGATCAGTATAATATTGTTAGGAACAATTTCATTTCGCATCGTGCCTTCAATCTGCTGACGGCGCCAACGGTTCCGCAATGCGATAGCCACAGCCCTTTTAGCACTAGATTGACCAACAATAAATCGGTCTAATTCTTTTACAATTTTTTGGGGAGTAAATTGGCTCATTATACTTCTAAAACGGTAATCGAATCATTGGTGTAAATACATAAATCAGCAGCGATTTGAAGCGATTTTTCCACAATTTTTTTGGCTGGATAAGTAGTGCTGTTAATAAATGCTGTAGCCGCTGCCTGTGCAAATCCACCGCCAGAACCAATGGCAATGATTGGCCCGTCTGGTTCAATGACATTACCATCACCAGAAACAATAAATGCATGCCGTTTGTCCATCAGTGCCAGCAATGCTTTTAGATTGCGGAGATATTTATCCGTCCGCCACTCTTTAGCCAATTCAACTACAGCACGCTTGAGATCACCTTCATATTCATCCAGTTTGGATTCAAACTTTTCAAATAATGTGAGTGCATCAGCCGCAGCACCAGCAAAGCCTCCAAGGATAACATTTTTATCTGATTTGAATTTCCTTACCTTGACAGCTTTTTGTTTAAAAGCCATATCTCCAAAAGTAACCTGACCATCACCACCAAGGGCTACCTTTCCTTTTTTACGTACACCTAAAATGGTGGTTGATTTAATATTGACATCCATTTATTTTTCCAATAACAGTTTAAATAAACGAGAATCTGCTGGCAGAACTAAAGTGGTTTTATCATCGACAATTTTCTTATAAGTATCTAGCGTGCGAACAAACTCATAAAATTTTGGATCGGCAGAATAGGCATTGGCATAAACTTCCACTGCCTTAGCATCTCCTTCTCCTCGAATCCGTTCCGCCTCTTTATATGCATCTGCTAAAATGATGGTTTTATCTCTATCAGTTGAAGCGCGAATTTTTTGGGCTTCCTCTTCGCCTTCCGATCGGAATTTATTGGCCTGTCGATTCCTTTCCGCCTCCATCCGAGCATAGATCGATTCTTCATTTTCTGCCGGAAGATCTACTCGCCGAATACGAACATCCAACACCTCAATACCATAATCCAAGGTTACATTATTACTATTGAGTGTCACTTTTTCCATGAGTTCCTCTCTATTTTGAGTAATGATTTCAACCATGTCATGTGTCCCCAATTCTCGGCGCAGTTCAGAATATACAATATCATCCATACGACTTAATGCAGTAGGAATAGCTTGAACTGTTCTCAAAAATTGTAGTGGATCTACGATCCTCCAACGGACATAGTTATCAACAATGAGTGTCTTTTTATCCTTACTCAATATTTCTTCCGGTGGAGAGTCATATTCCAAAAGACGGTCATCAAACTTGATTTTTTCCTGGAGGGGAAAAGGCACTTTCATATTTATACCTGGTTCAGTGATAGTACGAACCGGTTTTCCAAATGCAAGAATAACCACCTGTTCCGTTTCATCCACTATAAAAACTGTAGTCAGCCCTAACAAGGCAAGGAATGCCACCAATGCAAATAGTATCTTTTTCATGATTATTTATCCCCCTTTGCTCTCAGATTCAATAGATTGATTAAATTCCCATTTTCTGAATCTGGCACTATTATTTTTTCACGATTGGGTAAAATTTCCTCCACCGTTTCCAAATACATGCGTGTTTCAGTAACGCCTTTGGCTTTGCGGTATTCTTTCAGTACTGCACTAAATTTGGCGACATCCCCTTCAGACCGGGCAATGCGGGCTTTCTTATAACCTTCTGCTTCACGAATTTCGGCTTGAGCTTCACCCCGCGCTTTAGGAATGATATCATTTCGATATCCTTCTGCCTGGTTTATCATCCGGTTTTTATCCTCTTTTGCTGATGCTACATCCTTAAATGATGCAATTACTTCTTTGGGTGGACTGACATCTTGCAACTGCACTGCAACTACTAAAATCCCTGATTCATATTTATCTAGAATACTTTGTACCAAGGTCTTGGTTTCTTCCTGGATCATAAATTTACCTGAAGTGAGCGCTTCATCAATATTATGTCGGCCTACTACCGTTCTTAGGGATGCTTCTGATGCTTCTCTAACTGTTATTTCCGGTTTAATAAAATTGAATAAATAAGCCACTGGATCCTTAATGCGGTACTGGACAATCATTTCCGCATCAACAATATTTTCATCCCCAGTTAGCATCAGGCTTTCCCGTTCAACCGTTTGATATTGGTTTTTACCAACAGTACGAAATCCAATCTCGATGCGTTTTACTTCCGTTACTTTGGGTGTTTGCACTTTTTCAATCGGAAATGGAAAATGGTAATTCAACCCCGATTGAGCCGCTCTTGAATACTTACCGAATGTTTGAACAACACCGACCTCATCTGGACCAACCACGTAAACCCCTGACAGAAGCCAAAGTAATAAAGCAATCCCTGCTATAGGTAATGCTCCCAGTGATAATGCTGGAACTTTTATCTCAGAATCTCCAACAATGATACGTTTGTATTGCATATTTTCCTCTTATTAATAAGTTAATTTGCGTCGCAATCGTGCGACAGAAAAATGTAATTGTTCTCTGTACTTTGCCACTGTCCTCCGGGCCACAGGAAAACCTTCATCTTTTAGCTGATTGGCTAAATCTGTATCAGTCAATGGAGAACTTTTATCTTCATCATCAATCAGTTTTTTTAGTAAATCTTTAATCGCTTTAGTACTGACTTCTTCACCGCTTTCCAGTTTGTACCTTTCAGTAAAAAAGGATTTTAATTCAAAAATTCCATAAGGTGTATCCACATATTTCCCTCGCGTAGAGCGACTGATAGTAGAAATATCCATATCAATATCATCAGCGATATCTTGGAGTTTCATAGGTACTAACAATTCAATTTTACCTTTAAAAAATTCCTTTTGCCGCTTAATGATAGCTTCCATTACTGTAGTAAGCGTGTGACGCCTTTGTTCAATTGCATGGATAAACCAAGAAGCAGAGTCGTATTTTTCCTTAAGGTATTTTTGTGTCTCTCTCGATAAATCTTTCTGATTTAACATTGTCACATATTCATTGCTTAAATTCAGTTCCGGAATCCAAGAATCATTAACAATTACTACCCATTCTGCATCCTGCTTAACAGCCAATAAATCTGGAACGACCGTTTCAGTACCAATTCCAATTTTACCATCCCCAGGACGAGGATTTAAATTGCTGATTTCTTCAATAATTTCGCCAAGAGAATTTTTTGATATATCCAGATATTTCTGTAGCCTATCATAACGGTGATTGGCAAAATCATCAAAATATTCAGACACGATCTGATATGCCAAAGTCTCTTCTTTGCCTTTCAACTGAATTAAAAGACAATCCTGCAAATCCTTAGCAGCGATGCCCGGTGGATCCAGTTCTTGTAATTTATACTGTACACGCTTAACCTCTTCCTCTTCCCGTTCATACCGATCTGCAATTAATATCGGGTCAACTGCCAGATAACCATTTTCATCCAGATTCCAGAGTATATCTTCAGCAATTGCACGTTCCCAGTCTAATAGGTTGAAGTTATCCAACTGCCTTACCAACCCTTCTGCAAAGTCCAACTGCTCCCGAACTGGTAATTCACGATTTTTTTTACCAGAATTATCATAGATGCTAGCGGGTTCGTACTCATCGGGATCTTCCTCAAAATCCACCTCTTCATCTTCCGAATTATTAACTTCTTCATCATCCTGTGTTTCGGCCTGGTCTAAAACAGGATTGCTTTCCAGTTCATCTAATATTTTTTGTTCCAAATTGAATACATTAAGTTGGAGAATACTAGCCTGAATCACCTGCTGGGGAGTTAATATTTGGCGTAAAGATTGTTTTTGCTTTAGTCCTGACATTAAAGTCGGAATTTTTCTCCTAAATAAAGACGACGTGTTTCTTCATCATTCGCCAAAAATTCAGATGTACCTGATTTTAAGATTTCCCCATCGAATAATAAATATGACCGATCGGTGATTGAAAGTGTTTCACGTACATTGTGATCCGTAATTAATACACCAATATTCCGCTTTTTCAGAGAGTGAACAATGGACTGAATATCTTCAACGGCGATAGGATCAACACCAGCAAAGGGTTCATCCAATAATATAAAATCCGGGTCAATGGCCAAGCTCCGCGTAATTTCAACGCGGCGGCGTTCTCCGCCGGACAAATTGTTTCCTTTATTCTTGCGAATATGCTGAATGGACAAATCATCCAATAGTTGTTCCACTTTTTCAGCTTGCTCCTGTTTCGATAAATTTGACATCTCTAACACAAGGTGGAGATTATCCTCAACACTAAGTTTCCCAAAAATAGAAGGCTCCTGGGATAGATAACCGATCCCAGAGCGACTACGTTGATACATAGCACGATCAGTAATTTCATTATCATCAAGATAAATTTGGCCTTTTGTCGGTTTAATCATACCCGTAATCATATAAAAGGTAGTTGTTTTCCCAGCGCCATTCGGTCCTAGCAATCCGACAATTTCTCCCTTATTGACGTTTAAATCTACATCTCGGACCACCCAGCGCTTGCCATACCGTTTATGAAGCCCCTTGGCACTGAGTTGCTGATGATTATTTTTCATTTTTGTCCTCATGAAATACACCAGTTGGTTTCAGAATTTTCCAATTATTTAATTCCACATCAGACTCAAACCCAATTCCGTAGAGTGTATCCTGGTTTTCTGTAATGAAAATAACGGAATCATCAGTAAACACTTTTTCTCTGATATTATCCCATGATAAAGTATCTGTAAATAGGGTAACACCGCTATCTGAGACAACCATCACATCACCGATTGCTACCAGAAAGTCTTCCTCTTCGTCCACTTCCGCAATATTGGATATAAGATTAGTAGTATAAATTTCTTCCTCGTTAAAAAAGTCAGCATCTACATTTTGATCTAAAAGGATATATTGCCGTTCATTATATTTTTCTAAATGTCCCGATCGAATAACGGCTCGCTTGGCCCCTTCATTAGTAAGAGTAATGATGGCATCCCAACTTTCTGCGTCGGGACGGCCAATACGAGATTCACCAGTTCGTTTCAAATCTGGGGTTTCGCAGCCGAAAGTGGCAAACACCATCACCAAAAAGAAAATTGATTTCACTTTTGATTCTGAACCTTTTTTCGCAACAAATCGATGACTTCGGTTAATCGACCCTGTTCGTTGAGTAACCATTCTACTGCTTCGCGGAAAGCGCCATAGCCACCACCACTTTGAGTAACATAAACAGCTACTTTTTTTGCTGCTGGTACAGCGTTGTCTGTGGCAATGGGTACACCTGCTAATTCCATCACCGGAATATCAATTAAATCATCACCGATGTATGCAATTTGATCATTGGTTAAATTGTATTTTGCCTTTAATTCTTCATATGGTGGAATTTTATTCAAAGTACCATTATACAAATTTTCGATTTTTAATTCTTTTGCACGTTCAGTCGTGGCTTCTGATTTCCTACCGGAAATGAGGGCTAATTCTAATCCTGCGGCACGAAGCAATGCGACACCAGCGCCATCAGATACATTAAACTTCTTTAGCTCCAACCCACCTTCGCCTTTGTAAATGGAACCATCCGTCATTACACCATCCACATCGGAAATGATCATTTTAACTTTTGAAGTATCGTAATTCAACTAACGAACTGCCTTATGAATATTTAATAAAGTACAAAGTAATTCGTCCAAACTATCTAAAGGCCATTGAGTGGCTGCATCAGATTTTGATTCATCCGGCTGATCATGAACTTCCATGAAAACTCCATCACAACCGGCAGCAACAGCAGCTTTGGCTAAGATTGGGATATTTTCCCGTTGGCCGCCAGTTTTAGCACCACCCCCAGGAATCTGGGCACTGTGAGTAGCATCGAACACAACCGGATAACCCGATTCTTGCATGATAAAGATAGAAGTCATATCAGAAATAAGACCATAACCAAAGGAAGTTCCTCTTTCAGTAAGTAAAATATTTTGATTTGCGGTAGTTGCAATCTTATCTGCTGCATGTTTCATTTTTTCTGGTGCTAGAAACTGACCCTTTTTTACATTTACTGGGGTTCCTGTTTTTCCAGCCGCCACAAGAAGATCTGTCTGCCGACACAAAAAGGCAGGGATTTGCAATACATCGGCAACTTCAGAAACAGGTAAGCACTGATCAGGTAGATGAACATCAGTTAAAACGGGAATACCTACTTCAGATTTCACGGCCGAAAGAATTGCCAAACCCTTATCCATATTTGGTCCACGGAATGAATCCATTGAAGTACGGTTAGCCTTATCAAAAGAGCTTTTAAATATGAAGGGCATACCAATTTTTTCTGTGATCGTTTTAATAGATTCAGCCATCTTCAGGCTGTGATCCAACGATTCAATTACGCAGGGACCAGCAATCAATGGCAGTGAATCACTACCAAAAACAACATTCCCAACATTAACCTGTTTACCCATCAAGATTTTCCATTTAAATGTTTCACGGCTGCTTTTATAAATTCCCTGAAAAGCGGATGGGCCTTACTCACCCGGCTTTTTAATTCTGGATGAAATTGCCCGGCAACATACCAGGGATGATCAGGGAGTTCAATGATTTCAACCAAATTGAGTTCCTCATTTTCACCAGAAATTTTTAACCCGTTTTTTACTAGGCGATCACGGTAGCGATTATTTACTTCCCAGCGGTGACGGTGGCGTTCAGAAATTTGCTTTTTCCTGTAGGCCGCATATGTTTTCGTACCCATTGCAATGGTACAATCATAGGCCCCAAGCCGCATGGTACCTCCTTTGCGTTTAATGGCCCGTTGTGATTCCATCAATTCAATAACTGGATAACGCGTTTTTTTATCAAATTCCGTACTGTTTGCACCTTTCAATCCACATATATTTCGAGCAAACTCAATTACAGCACATTGAAGGCCAAGGCAAATACCCAAAAATGGTATCTTATTTTCACGGGCGTATTTGCAAGAAAGGATTTTTCCTTCAGATCCCCTGGAGCCAAATCCAGGTAAGAGGAGAATACCATCCATTTTTCCAAAAATTCTCTCTGCATCTTTCTCTGATCTCACATCTTCCGTGGCTACCCAATTCACATTAACCCTGGCATCATTTTCAACACCAGCATGGATGAATGCTTCCAGCACACTTTTATAGGCATCGGGAAGTTCTGTGTATTTACCGCACATAGCAATATTTACCCTGTGTGAGGGACGTTTAAATTTTTTAATAAATGTTTCTAAATAAGAAACGTCTACTTTTCCTGGTAATTCTAAACGCTCCATGATGATTTCCCCTACCTTTTGATTATATAGATTCAGGGGAACTTCATAAATACTTTTTACTTCTTTTCCTTCTATAACGTGGTTGGGATCCACATTTCCAAACAAACCAATTTTTTGCTTTACCTCCCTGGTAAGTTTGTATTCGGAGCGGCAAAGAATCATATCTGGAGTTAAACCAATTTCCCGCAGTTTCATTACAGAATGCTGGGTTGGTTTGGTTTTCAATTCTTCGCTGGCTTTAATATATGGAACAAGTGTCAAGTGCATAATAGTGTGATTGTGATATCCTACTTCAAGGGATAATTGTCGAACGGCTTCCATAAATGGTAAACTTTCGATGTCTCCCACTGTACCACCTACTTCACATATGACTACATCATATTTTTTTGGTTTATTGACTGCTTTGATCCTGGAAATAATTTCATTGGTAATGTGAGGAATAACCTGGATTGTTGCGCCGAGATAATCGCCACGCCTTTCCCGATCAAGTACGGTACTATATACTTGTCCTGAGGTAGCATTGTTATCCTTGCTCATATCCACATCGATGAAGCGCTCATAATGGCCTAAATCAAGATCAGTTTCGGAGCCATCATCCAGAACGAAAACTTCCCCATGTTGGTATGGATTCATTGTACCAGGATCTACATTCAGATAGGGATCAAGTTTCAAGATTGTAACCCTCAGTCCGGCACTTTTTAAAAGATAGCCAATAGAAGCGGCGGCGATCCCTTTTCCCAGGCCGGAGATTACACCACCTAACACAAAAATATATTTCACTGGATTCTTAGTTGGCATTTATGCTCTTTCAAACAGTTTTAAATCGTCAATTGTATCAATCCCCTTGTTGAACCCTTCCGTAAAAATCACTTTGATTGGTATCCCATTATCTATAGCTCTGTACTGTTCCAGCTTCAACATTTTTTCATTTTCAGAAGGAGCCAAATTAGTCAATTGTTCCAATGTCTTTTTCCTATATGCATACAATCCCATATGAGGGTAGTATCCTCCAATTTCGTGGGAACCGGGTTCACGCCGGAAATTAACTGCAAATCCTTCTCTATCTAGCAATACTTTTACCGTATTCAAATCATATATATTTTCCACATCCATTTGTTCCCCTGCTACAGTAACCATTCCAATGGAGTCATCTTCAAACTGCATCACCAATTCATCAATCAATTGCGGATCAATAGTTGGCTCATCTCCCTGGATATTAACGATTACATCTACTTCCATGTCAGCCACTACTTCATAAATACGATCCGTACCAGACACGTGATCAACAGCAGTCATAGCGGTTTTTACCTTATATTCTTTCAACGCTTCCGCCGTTTCATCTGCATCAATAGCAACAATAACTTCATCCAATGATTTGGCTTTGCAGGCCTTTTCATAGACTTGGGCCACCATAGGTTTCCCTTCAATTAAATGAAGAATTTTTTTAGGGAACCGGGTGGAATGTAATCGAGCTGGAATCACACCGATCACTTTCATTTTTATCCACCATCCTTTTTGTGGAGTAAAGACAGATGTGGGACGGATGTGCAAACAAACCGAAACCCTACAAGCCTGTGCGGTATCTCAAACATAAATAATTGGATCAAAAATATCTCGGAAATTTAGGTGAATCGTCCTTCGCCATCCAAGAAGGAACAGGAGGGAGATTTATTCGAATCTTAGAGATTCAATTGGGTCAAGATTAGCAGCTCGCCAGGCCGGATAGATTCCAAATCCAATACCAATTAAAGAACATACAGCCATGCCATAAAAAGCCCAGTCCATGGGCACCACCGCGGGTACGTCAAGGACAATCGCCACTACGTTACCTCCAGTGATTCCTAAAATGACACCAACCACGCCACCAAATTGGCTCAAGAAAATCGCTTCCATGAGAAACTGGCTTAATATATCTCTTTTAGTGGCACCAATAGCCTTACGGATACCGATTTCTTTAATCCTTTCCGTCACTGAAACGAGCATGATATTCATAATACCAATACCCGCAACAAGTAAAGCGATTACGCTAACCGAACCGGCAAAGAGTTTGATCCCCCCTGTGAAACCGGAAAAGGTTTCCAATAGCTCTTCATTTGACATAATAGAAAAATCGTTTTCTTTTTCCACAGGTACTTTCCTAGCTACTCGCATTAAACCAATGGCTTCATCCATGGTTTTTTCATACATGTCTGCGGATTCAGCTTCAAAAACAATAGCTAGAGATGTCCATCTATTAGAAAATCGCTGGATGTATAAAGAAATAGGAATAAGAACAAAATAATCCTGGCTCCGTCCGAATGCCTGCCCTTTTCGTTCCGTTATGCCAATTACGGTGTAGTCAATCCCCTTGATTTTGATTACTTTTCCTATGGGATCTTCAAAGGGAAACAAAATATCCACAATGTCCGGACCAAGAATAGTCACATTTCTTGAAAAACGGATATCATCGGGCGTAAAGTTTCTCCCGTCAGCTATATAAGTGTTAATTGAGCGAAGGGCCCATTCATCAGCTCCAATCAGTTCCGCAGATTTTTTTAATGTCTTATCTTTGTAACGAATATTCCGTTCGCCAGTATCATCTTTTACACTTACCCTCAAAGGTAATTTGGCCTTCCGTTTCATTTCTTCATAATGAGCATAAGTAATATTTTTTCGTCTATAGATAGTTCTATCTGCTCCAGGACCATGGATCATAATTGCTGGGAATTTCTGTATTGTAAATGTATTGGTTCCCAAAATATCCAGTTGGGAATTCACTGAAGATTCTAAAGTACGGATAGCCGTCATTACACCGATCACAGAAAAAACGCCAATGCTAATCCCTAAAAGAGTAAGAATAGATCGAAGCTTGTTTTGACGAATGGCCTCAATGGCCATGCGAAAGCCTTCCCGTATTGTACTTTTGACATGAGAGAATTTTGCCATTATTCGTACCTCAAAGCGTCAATCGGATCTAGTCGTGCTGCCCGGTAAGAGGGTACCAATCCTGAGACCACTCCAATGGTTACACTAAGTATAATGGATCCTACGGCAAGTCCAATGGGCATTGCTGATGGAAAAAATTTATCAATAATGAAACTCAGTCCGTAAGCCATACCCATGCCTATAAGCCCAGCTATGAGGCAAATCATAACCGCCTCCATCAAAAATTGGCCCAGAATCATAGTCTGTGTAGCACCGAGAGCCTTTCGCACACCAATCTCCCGTGTGCGCTCTTTTACAGAAACGAACATGATATTCATGATACCGATGCCACCTACAATCAGTGAAAGTGCGGTGATAAAAAGACCCGTCCCACCGATGGCTAGTTTAATGGCCTTATATTGAGCTTCTAAAGTAGATGACTGGTTGATACCAAAGTTGTCTTTTTCTGTTGGTTTCAACCGGCGCAATTGACGGACAATACCCCGGACTTCTTCCCTTGCCATATCCACATCTTTTGTATTCACTTTCACCCGGAGGTTCATCCAACCTCGACGGGAATAGAGACGTTTATAAGTCCCTAGCGGCATGGTCGCTTGATTATCCATACTAAAAAGCCCCATGAATTTTCCCATTTTTTTTAGAATTCCAATTACACGGAATTTATAATTCCCAATTTTCACATATTTATCCAATGGATCCTCGCCAGGAAAAAGCGCGTCAGCCACATCACCGCCAATCACAAGAACCCGTGCGCCTGAACGCTGTTCTCCATTACTAAAAAAACGTCCTTTTTCAACTTCAGCTGAGGTATTTGTGGCTAAATAATCTGTCGTTGTCCCAAAAAATCGAGAATCGATCCGGCGATCATCTCGAATAATACTGCCGCCCCTTTCAGATACAGGAGCAACTGCTTCAACAAATTGAGACCGCTCCAAAAGTTTTTCTCCATATTCTTCTCGTAAACGTGGACGGTTTCGCATCTCCCACCAATCGGTGTCACCGCTAAACCATTCCATACGGCTGACCATAAGGACATCGCTACGAAAACCAGCCATACTTTTTTCAAAAGTCCGATCCAAACCGGAAATGAGAGTACCCATTAATGTCACGGAAAGCACACCAATAATAATCCCTATTGCGGTAAGGATCGATCGAGATTTATTAGAAAAAATAGAGCCGAGAGAGATTCGGAGATTTTCCCAGAAAAGTCCAATCATGGAGAAGCACTTCTTCTTTTACTCGTTATACGATCCTCTTTTATTTTACCATCAAAAAGATGAATTGTTCGATCTGCATGGTCGGCAATATATTCTTCATGGGTCACTAAAATAATGGTATTACCGTCATCATGTAGACTGTCCAGTATTTTCATGATCTCAACACCACTTTTTGAATCAAGATTTCCGGTTGGTTCATCAGCTAAAAGAATGGAGGGATCATTGACCAGAGCACGGGCAATGGCTACACGCTGGCGCTGTCCCCCAGAAAGTTCGTTGGGTTTATGATGCATCCGATCATTTAGGCCCACGGCATCGAGTGCTTTTTTCGCTTTTTCTATCCGTTCACTTCTAGAGATATTGGCATAGATCAACGGCACTTCCACATTTCGAAGTGCAGTGGCCTTGGGTAAAAGATTAAAGGTTTGGAATACAAACCCAATTTTACGGTTTCGGATGGATGCCAACTGGTTATCATCCATTTCATGAACTAGTTCTCCTTCAAACTCATAGATTCCTTCTGATGGTGAATCTAAGCAACCGATCATATTCATCAGGGTAGATTTCCCCGAACCTGAAGGTCCCATAATGGAAATATATTCATTCTTTTTAATTATGAGGTCCACGCCATCCAGTGCACGAACGATCTCACCGCCTACGTCATAATGACGCTTGATGCTATTTAAGGAAATCAGATCAGCCATGATTACTGCTTTGAATCCGAAGATTCGGATTCATCTTTAGAGCCACCAATTTGAATTTTAAACCCTTTTTCCTTGTCTCCACCATCTTTACCGGTGGTGACTACCTTATTGTGGGACAGATCTTTACTGATTGCACGGTAAGACCCGGTAACGATTTCATCCCCTTCATCCAATCCCGTTATTACCTCATAATGGGTTTCTGATGAAATGCCTACTTCTACCGGACGAATATGAACTACTTTCCCATTTTTAGGTACTTTGTTCTTCTTCCCTTTTTTTTCATCCATTTCAGATAATTTCCCATTCCGCAGTACGCCGCCGGGTTTATCAGCTAAGATAAAAACTAATTCTTCCATTTTCTTTGCTTTGGCTTTTTCCTCCCCATCTTCACCTCCGGAGCGCCTGCCTTTTCCAAATACTGATTTTTCTGAGCCTTCCGGACGGACTGTTAGGCTTTGGATGGGAATTGCCAAGACATTTTCTTTTTTGTCCGTAATAATATTGGCTGTGGCGCTCATACCGGGACGAATTTCTTCAGGTACATCAATAATCCTTATTTTTACCTGGAAATTAGTCACCTGCTCCGCTTGTCCCATGGCGCTGGTCTGGGCCATATGTGCGATCTCACTTACAACCCCATAAAATAGAGTATCCTGGAAAGCATCAATTTCGATTTCAGTCGTATCACCAAGAGCAACCGATACCACATCATTTTCATTTACATCAACAAGCACTTCCATACGTTTCAGATCTGCGATAATCATGAGAACTTCAGCTTGAAACATGCCGCCTACGGCCATTTCACCCACTTCTTTATTTACGGCCGTAACGATCCCATCCTGAGGTGCCATGATGCGAGCCTTATCCAGTTCATCCTCTCGAAATTCCAATAAGGAATTAGCCTGTTCCAATGAACTCTTAGCAATCTGATATGAGGCCTGAACCGCCTCCAATTCTTGGTCCGATGCTAAATTCTGATTATACATGTTTTCTACCCGCTTTTTAGAAGCTTCTTCTTGTTTTAAACGGGCTTCGGCTGAACGAACCGATGAAGCAGTGGAATTATAGTTGGCAAATAACTGCTTTCGATCCAGTGAAATCAAGTGTTGGCCTTTTTTGACATTGTCTCCTTCTTTGATTGTAATGGAGTCAATCCACGCTGATGAAGTTGCCGAGATCTTCACTTCTGTCTCTGGTTGAATTTTACCGCTGGCATTCACTTTATGAATCACGGTCTGCAGCCCAACTTTTTCTGTTTCAACCTGAACGGTATCTGTATTGTCCTTAGCCAAACTGGCTACGATCATTATGATCAGTAAGACACCGCCACCACCGAATATGAGCCACTTTTTCTTCTTCGTTAATTTTTGCTTAGCCACTATTTTCTCCTTCAATAATTTTTTTAATCTGAATCTAAGGTCCCCAACAATCCTTTTAAATTGGCCTGTGTAATATATGCGTCATATTTGGAACGAATCAGGGATGACCTTGCACGTACTACGGATACCTGGGCATCCAGTACCTCTAACATGGTTGTTGATCCTTGCGTATACCTCACCTGAGCCAGTTTTAAATCTTCTTCAGCAGAAACAAGTACCGTTTCATTAATGGGAATGATTTCTTGATAATTATTTAGTTGATCTAAGATTCCCTGAAGCTGAACCGCTAAATCCTGGAGCTGTGTTAAGTATTCTGATTCCTGTTTATCCACACTGATCTTAGCTTGCTGGATGCGCGATTGAATACTGTTACCAGAAAAAATGGGAATGGATAAGGACAACCCTGTATTCATCCGTTTTTGATCATTATAGCTATTACTGATAGCATCCCCAATATTATCTGCGGTACCAGAATAACTGGCACTAGCTCTGATATTGGGCAAGCGGGAGCCTTTGGCAATTTTTTCACTGAGTTCAGCGCCTGTGATCTGATATTGTTTTGCATTTATACTGGGGTTGAATTTTTGAACGAGTTCAAACCCTGTTTCAAATTCAGGTACTATCTCCAAAGGAGATTCAACTTCTTCAACCGTGAAATTCTCATCTGAGTCAATCAGTCCCATTGAATTTTTCAAAGTTAAATAAGCATTTTGGAGAGCTGCATCGTTATTTATTACATCAACTCGCGCTTGTCCAAAACGAACTTCCGCTTTTAATAAATCCGTTTTTTTAGCAGAGCCCAATTCATATCTGGTTTCAGCCAATGCCAATTGCTGTTGAGAACTCATGAGGTTAGATCTGGCCACATCCATTAGTTGCGATGCTTTGAGATAATTGAAATAAGCAGCATGTACATTTCGTATGATATTGGATTTTACCTGACGATTAAATTGTTCCGTAATCCGATAACTATTTCTTGCTTGCCGTATGGTATTCCACCATACACCCCCATCATATATATTCTGTGAAAGAGAAATACTGGATGAGGCACTTATTCGGCTACTGATTTTATCTAATGTCACTTCACCTGTTTCTGGATTGGAATAACCGATTTGTTCGGGGAACCGAGTCTCATTCATATTTCCCGAAAATCGGAATGACGGCAAAATACCACTGTAAGATCCTTTCATTCCCTGCCGGGAATACGCCAAGTCCATGGCAGATGCTTTCAATGCTTCCTTGTTCTCAATAGCAATTGCAACCGCATCCTGCAAAGAATAGGATTGGCAGAGCCCCAAGGCAAGGGGGAAAAAAATCAAAATATGTTTAATAATAGTTACTTTCCTTTCTTAACCAAAAATACCCGCTGCTGCTGCACCCATACCTGCAAATACAACTATACCAAAGATCCATAGAGCAGTTACGGCAGATAGTGTAGATTTTGTTGATTTGTTATAAAGGATACTCATTCCCACAGCCACCAAATACACACGCCAGAATGCGAACACATCGATACCGGCTAAAAAGCTGTTGAGGAATTCCCCTTGTTCGCCGACACCCAATACACCTAAACCCGTATATATCATGATATTATCAGAAATGTATTGTATTGGAGTTTTAATAATATATTCAACTACAGAAGGCATATAGGCAAAAGCTGTGAGAGTAAACATCTTACCGTATGTTCCTCCACCTCCTAAAAATAGATTCCCAACCAACATGGCAAATAACGTAAAAAAAACAATTCGAATCGGCCATGAAATTGCCATACTCAAGTATGTGAATATTGCCCTTCCACCCGTCTTTGAGTATACTTGATCATATTGACTAGAAAGAATTTCTTCCTTTGTCTCCTCTGGGATTTGTGCATTCCCTTCAATACTTTTTTGTATTTGTTCCCACTGGAGATCCGCAATTAATTCTTGTAGTACAAACCCAGAAACAACAGCCAAACTCATGAGCAAACCAATGGGAAATAATGCCTGTTTCCAATTAAAATCTTTTACGATGGTTTCAAATGTTTCACCGGGAGCGGTGATCGCATTGATCATGGTTCCTAACATAATTTTCTCCTGCCTTCTTTTCTCATTCTATCTCGTACTTTCGACGACTTGGACCGATAAAAGTTTCCTCGATTTTTATTTTTTATTACTTTTTTCATTTGGTACATATTCTAAGATGTCCCCTGGCTGGCAGTCCAATTCCTGGCATATTGCTTCCAAAGTTGAAAAACGAACCGCCCTAGCTTTTTCTGTCTTCAGAATGGATAAATTGGCTTGGGTGATTCCAACCTTTCCAGCCAGTTCACCCAAGGATATTTTCCGCCGGGCCATCATTACGTCTAAATTAATCCGGATTCGCATTAGACTGTAAATTCTTGTTCCTCTCTAATCTCTACACCTATACGAAACGCCTCAGCAATAACAAGAATAACCAATCCAGCAATAATAACATGAAAACTTATTGAGATGTCTGATCGTATTAATATTGTTTCAAAATGCAATCTTGGCTCCAGGTATAGCATTTTGGTAAGATCAGCCAACCCCCTAACCAATTCAATGCCAACCATCGAGAAAGCAATAATCCTTAGTCGCTTACCATTGATGGCGGTAAAAGGATTTTTTTTTCGAACTGATTGAACAATTTTCCATAATGAATAAACGACCCATAAAATCAGCCCCGAGAAAATAAGGTTTAATATGAAAAAAGGAACTAAAAGTGCATTAGGAACGGGTCTATTGATTTGAACAAGGCCTCTTCCCCGCACAATTTTTACAGGCACTACTTGATTCGAATTAAAAGTGGCGGTTCCTTGTTCGGAAACAGAGAATTCCATCGGTGTACTCAATCCTGAACTATAATCTGTCACTCCTAAAATCGGTCCTATCAACATTCTTCCCAAGAAAAATGTTGTCCCAAGGATAAATATATAAAAGATAATGCGTAACGTTATATCTGCTGTTGCAACGATTTTTTTATTTTCTATTTTAGCCATCAAGACCCTTTCGATTATCAGTATTGGGCCGCGAAACTAACATAGAATTAATCCTTTTTCAATAAAAATTTATTGTTTTTCGATATATTTTTTATTGTATAACCAGTTTACCCCCAGTTCGTTTAAACGGATATTGAAAATAATTTTGATTAAATGAATCAAATCCTAGTCCAATAGCTTGTTTTAATCCTTCAGGCACATCATTTCGATCTATAACAAGGTATGGAATCACTTCATACGTACCACTTGATAAATTTGAGCTCGCATAATCAAACTCAATTTCCAAACGCTTGCCCGGACTCATAATGTCTTCCCGCATGATAATTGCACCATCTAAATCAACTGTATGGAGAAGTTTATTTGAACCTTCTTCTTTTATAAAAAGTCCAGTATAAATAGAACCATCACGCGTAGAAATCTTTTTTAAATAAACAAATACCTCACTTGGATCAGATGCAATATCAACTTCTACTTTTATATTATTATCAAAACCGGCAGTAATGATTTCTGGTGAAACAGTCGTATGCATGCCCATTAATCGCGTCATAAAAATAGTTTTTCTAAGTTCACCTTCAGGAGTGATTGTATTGTCATCGGCTACAATTTGACCGGCAGCAAATTCTACCATCACTTTTGAAATCTGATAATTCCCCAAAAAGAAATGAATCGTGTATTCTCCATTTACAATTGCACCCATGGAAGGGTCATTGGCCGCCGGAAGGATTAATTCAAATGAACCATTGATATCCGTTGTGGTTTTGATCCCTAATCCTTCAGCCCAGACAAATACACCACCATGGTAACCATCGGGATAGTATTCTACATTACCTAATTTTACATCACCGGTAATGGACCGATTAGAAATCTTATCATCGCCAAAGAATGGATTTTCCTCGCACCCCGCAAAGAGAATAAAAAACCCAAAAAAATAGGACCAATAATTTTTCATTAAAATTCGGCGCTAAAGGTTATGTATCTACGTGTATCCCTCAATAAGAGTCCATCCAGTGTTGTATCGTTTTTTTTCAGATTTCTGCCAGAGTAGGAAAGTTGCCCCTTTACCGGACCCATATTAAGATCAAAGGTCATGCTTAAATCATAGTTTGAAAAACTCGGTAATTCAATCTCTTTGAATCCTTCTCTTGGCAAAAGAATCCATCCAATTTGTTCACTTTCTCTAAACCAACGATATCCAAAAGAAAGGAATTTCCATTCCCCTGAAACTTTTCCTGTCAACTTATATGTAGACTTGAATGGAAATACACTTAGATCAGACACATTATATTTTGAGAAACCGACTTCAGCCACCATGAGACCACTGTAGAATTTAAACTTCGCATTTCCTTCATAACCCACCATGTCAGCTATACCCACATTTTCATAGTACCCAACTGGCATCCCCAATAAATAGGTCACCCGCATCTTATCGGTATAGTCATTTCTGAAAAAGCTCCCCTGGAATTCAATCTGATCAATATCGGGGATCCCTTTCGGTTTATTGACTATACTGACCCCAATTTCCAAAGATTTCATTTTTTCCGGGAAAAGTGCAATCTGTCCTTCAGTTGGAAGATCTGTGAGACTGATTTGCTGTTGAAGGGTTGGAAACTTCACATTACTACCGGTAGTGACCCAGAATCCAATTGTTTGATTTGGATGGCGTCGTGATGCAATGGTTGAAAACTTAACAATAGTATGTTTCCAGTCGTTTTCCCCAAAATCCAAGAATGCTTTACCCTCATTTTCTGTTTGATGTTCACCTCGGTAAATCAATCGGGATTTACTATCTTGTACCTTGTCATGCCGTATACTCATATCCAGATCCGTGAGCCAACGACCTTCCTCATCTCCCTTGCTGTGTAGCTTAATTACACTGGCCAATCCGAATTGTTTTCGATTCAGATCAGCACCTTTCAACCCAATCTGGGTCACATCACTCATGGCACGATCATCCCAAAACCGCAAAAATGATTTCTCCATTTGCGCACTGAACATGAGTTCCAATTTGTCCAAATTGATATATTTTCTGGACTCAAATTTTTTAGAATTGTGATCCAAATTGCGAGAAATCATCCCAGCAAGATTATTTAATCCTTGGACCTCAGAAAAACTGTGATTACCATAGCCGAATTCAACTTCCCCCAAGGGCCCCAATAAACCAGTATATCGCAAACCGAAAAGGTTATTGCTTGAATTGATCGCGGTATTATCCCTGTTGTTATCGTAAGCTTGTTTATCATGAGCTAGGTTAAGGTCAAAACCTCCAGATACCCAACCCCGATTGATCTGTTGATTCACATCTACTGAAGTATGATTCAAAGCCGAAACTAACCCTCCGGACTCTATGTCAAATTCATCAAACTGGCGCCGGTAGGTACCCCGCTTTTGATTAATTGAAGTGAAAAATTCGCCCACACGCACCTGTCCATTGGCGTTCCAAAAGCCGGATTTATAACTACCAAACTGTTGGGAGAATTTGAACCACTTATTCTTTGTATTTCTTGGGACGATATTCACTACGCCGGAAAAAGCATCAGGACCATACAAAACTGAATGACCCCCCTTTACGATTTCGATCTGTTCAATATTTTGCATATCAATTAAAGAAAGATCAAACACGTTATCAAAGGCGCGGTTGAGACGAATCCCATTATATAGAATTAATACATCATCGGCATTACCGGCACGGATAGATATGGTCTTTCGACCACTAAGGGATTCCTCCACTTGGATACTCTGGTCCGTTCCTAAGAGGTCTCCTGCATCTGTATAACCTCTTAATTCAAATTCCTCTGACTGGATGATTGAAACTGTTTGAGGAAGATCTTTCTCAATAGTAGGTTTTCGTTTATTCCCAGCTGTTTCAATGGTCTCAAATTGGATCACTCTGGGCATCATTCTCACATGGGGTGATTTTGATAGACTATCTACCCTGATAAATATTTCTTCATAACCAATATGCTGGAATTTGACCACCTGATCATTATTAAAATCAGTTATGTCCAATACATAATTTCCAAGTTCATCACTGGAAGCACCATATTCAGAGTTTTGAATGGTAATATTCACACCACTTAAAGACGCATCAGTAATACGGTCTTTAATCGAACCGGATATATCCTGCGCCATTAAACTTGAAGAATACAGTAAAATATAAATGAAATAATAATTTTTCATTATCCCCGCTTACTTTTAGCCATTATGCCATCTTTTATTTCCATAAAATACGATAATGCTGCTTCGTAATTATTATCAATTTTTTCATCTAATATTGCTTCTTCAATTGCATTCTTAATTTGACCAACGACGCGACCCTCAGAAATCCCGCATACACGCATGATTTCATCTCCACGAATCGGAGACTGGAAAGCTTGGAGAGAATCCCGTTCGGTCACATCCTGCATTTTGGCTTCTACTCGTTCGAAATTCCCCATATACTTCTTTATTCGCTGCGGGTTCTTAGTGGTGATATCGGCCCGACATAAAGTAAGCAAATCATCTAGGTCATCACCAGCGGCCACCATCACACGCCGTACAGCAGAATCTGTAATTTCATTTTTTGCTAGAGCTATGGGGCGTAGATGAAGTAAGGTCAATTTCTTAAGATAATCCCTCAAATTATTGGCTAGCTTCATTCGCTTGGCCACCTGATTCAGCATTTTTTCCCCTACAGCATCATGTCCGTGAAAGGTGTATCCTTTTTGAGAATCGATCTGTCTGGTTTTTGGTTTGGCAATATCGTGCACCAGGGCTGCAAATCTCAGCTCCATTTTATTGGACAAATTCGCAGCATTATCCACTACCTGCATGGTATGATAAAAAATATCCTTATGGTGCCATTCACCGGTTTGATCTATACCGTACATGGTATGGATTTCAGGAAAAATGTGTTTCATTAGTCCTACCTTTTGAAGGATAATCAAACCTATTGATGGTTTTGGTGCGGATAATATTTTGGTGAATTCATTCGTAATACGTTCCTGAGAAACAATTTGAATCCTTTCTGCCTGGCGCTGCATGGATTCATAACACTTATCTTCGATATGAAAATCAAGACTGGCTGCAAAATAGGCCGCTCGTATCATTCGCAATGGATCTTCTGAGAATGTTTCATCCGGATCCAGAGGAGTGATCAATTGCTTAGCCACCAGGTCTCGGACGCCATTATGGGGATCATGAAGTTCACCGAATTCTTTTGGTATTAAACTCATCGCCATCGCATTCACGGTAAAATCACGACGAACTAAATCCCCAGGTAAATCCGTATACACCACCTTTTTTGGTTTTCGTGAATCAGATTTATAGGTTTCTTCCCTGGCGGCAGCCACCTCAATTGGTATGGGTTGGCTGGGGATATGAGCGGTAGAAAATTTTGGGAATGGGACCACTTTTTTAATACCCATTTCTTTACCCAATAGTTTGGCAAACTTGATCCCGTCTCCTACAACCATAATATCAATTTCCTTTAGTTTTCGATCCAAAAATAGATCACGCACCACACCTCCTACTACATAGACTTCTTTTTTATTGGTTTCAGCTATTTCACCAATTTTCTTGAGAGTGTAACGCGGTTCAGGTTGTGTATCGAGTAAATGCTGGATATTTGCCATCACAGAAATTAACATAAATAATGTAGAGAGTTAATACAGTTAGACCTTTATAGATTGATACTCAACCGCATAAGTTTACCGTGCCTATCCCCGAGGTATCCTGTTCTTTTTTTGATGGGGGATATCCCTTACTTTCCAACCATGAGAATAATCCTCACTTTGGTCTTGTCCTTGGCTCTTTCTTATGCGCAATTCGGGAAAGTGGATGTTTCCGTGGATGATAGACTTCTGCATGATAGTGAACGTCAGGAAATTTCTTCTCTAAAAGATGAAGTAGCTCGCTTTTTTTCCGGAAGAATCTGGCATGGAGATTTTCAAGGACTCAAAATTCCTCTTTATATTTCTATTGCCTTCCAAGGTGTGGCCCAAAGAGGCGGACTGAAAACATTCCATGCCCAGGTTCTCATTTATGATGGGAAGGACATTCGTTATTTTGATAAAGCTGTCCAGTTTTATTACAGCACTGGAGGCGCCATCCATTTTGATCCGGTGATATTTGATCCACTGGGAAGTTTTTTGGCTTTTTACGCTTATGCTGTTTTGGCAGGATATATGGATACGTATAATTATTACGGTGGAAACCATGCATACGACCAGGCTCGAGAAATCGGTTTGAGAGGGATGGCTTCTGATTTTCCAAAGGGATGGGGATCTCGGGTGCAACTTCTGAAAGAGGTAACAGGAAATAAAGGCCTCCGGGAAGCACGCTTTGCTTATTATTTAGCGATGGATCTATTCGATCAGGGGAAACCAGATGAAGTACTGAAAGAGTTTAACTTAATGATGAAGGGTTTGGAAATTGTTTTTGCTCAATTTCCAACAGGGCGGACTCTCTACTTTTTGAATGCCCATCATGATAAACTGGCACATCGACTCAATCTATTAGGGCAATCAGATATACTCTATCGCTTATCCGAGATGGACCCATCTCATAAGGACACTTACCTTAAAGGATTAAAAAAGAAATAGTTATGTCAACTCAAACTAAAAAAGAACAAATCACATTCTATTCTATCCAAGGTGAAAGTTTAAAAAAACTCCATATATATGAAGGTGGAGTATCAGCAGGTTTTCCATCACCGGCAGATGATTATCTTGATGTAGATCTAAATCTCCATAAATATTTAGTAAAACACCCTGCAGCAACTTTTTTTATTATTGCAAAAGGCCATTCGATGGAAAAGGCTGGTATTAGTGATAATGATCTACTTGTGATTGATAAATCATTGGAACCAAAAAATAATGATATTGTGGTTGCAGCTGTAAATGGTGAGTTTACGGTTAAACGCTATCTTGTAAATAATGGGCAAATCTGCCTTAGAGCAGAAGGAGAGCTTGGTGATTACCCCGATATTAAAATTACAAAGTCTACAGAATTTGAGGTGTGGGGTGTTGTGACACATACTATTCATAATCATCGATGATTGCACTAGCCGACTGCAATAATTTTTATGCCTCTTGCGAAAGAGTATTTAGCCCAGGGTTAAAAAATAAACCCATTGTTGTTCTTTCAAATAATGATGGATGCGTTATTGCTCGAAGTAATGAAGCGAAAGCTCTTGGAATCAAAATGGGTGAACCTGTATTTAAAGCGAGAAATATTATCGAAAAAAATAATGTATATGTCTTTTCTACAAATTTTGCTTTATATGGTGATATGTCAAGTCGAGTTATGTCCCTACTTAATCATATGTCTCCAGAAATTGAAATATATAGTATTGATGAGGCCTTTATGAATTTTGATGGTATTAAAGACCATCTGAAACTTGCCTCTAAAATGAGACGAACTGTCAAAAAGCATACTGGAATCCCTATTTCAATTGGAATTGCGAAGACAAAAACGCTTGCAAAAATTGCTAACCACGTTGCAAAAAGATATACTAAGGAAGGAGTATATGTACTAACGGGGTCTGATAAAATTTTAAAAATATTAGAATACCTACCCGTTTCAAAAATATGGGGGATTGGTTCTCGGTATTCAAGGATGTTAAACAGTGAAGGGATCAAGACAGCTTATGATTTTACTCAGCTTAATGAAGAGTGGGTCTTGAAAAAAATGACTATTATGGGATTAAGACTACAAAATGAACTCAAAGAAAAATCATGCTTTTCAATCGATACTTATCCTCCACGTAAGAAAAATATATGTACCTCACGATCATTTGGAGTCCCAGTTAGAGAGCTTCGACTAATTCAAGAAGCAATCACAACCCATGCAGTAAGATGTGCAGAAAAACTTCGATCAGAAAAAGGTTGCGCCAAATATGTAAGTGTCATCCTTAAAACTAATCCATTTGATACAATAGGTGAATACTATAATGGATATAAATCTCTTAGCTTAAATATCCCTACCAATGATACTGTTGAAATTATCCGTACTGCTAATACTCTTCTAAAATCTATGTATAGAAAAGGACTTACATATAAAAAGGCGGGTGTTATTGTTGGAGATATAATTCCACAAGATGAAGTTCAACTTCATCTATTTGATATTGATACAAATTACATCAAAAAAAAGAATCTATATGGCACTGTAGATAAAATTAATCAAACGATGGGAAGAGATAAAGTTCAAATTTTGGGACAAGGTATTGCAAAAAGGTGGAGTTTAAAAAGAGAAAGACTTTCTCCCTCTTATACAACACGATGGGATGAACTCCTCAAAGTTCATTGTTAAATTAAAAACCGTTAATTATTCTTTAACAATATCCGCTGATATTTTTTTTCGGCGGATATAATAATCAAAAACTACACTACCCCAGTATAACCATGACAACACCTGTTTATCATTTACTTTACGAATTCTCTTTATAATCCGACGACGTTTCCATATAACATGAGGATGAGTCACAACCCAAAATAATGATTGTATAATTCCTACAAAGTGATTCATATCTAAACAGAATAAAGAGTATACCAAAGCAACCAACTCTAGAGCTAAGCGGATTGGAGTTATATATAATGTAAGTGGCAAACTATAGTTACATAGAACCATTAAAAGTGAATTTCGATGGTTGAGGTATTGTTTTTGCCGAGAGAACATTGGGAGCGTTACAGCATTTTTATGATAAACAATGGCACTGGGAACAGCCCATGTTTCTTTGCCCATAAGCCTAAACTTCCAACAAAGATCAATTTCTTCTTGATGCGCAAAAAATGTCTCATCAAAACAATTTGCTGATTCAAAATCAGACTTTCGCACCATGAGAGCCGTCCCACTAGCCCAAAAAATTGGACGTATCGTATCATACTGACCTGTATCTTTTTCTTGCTCTAAGAAAACTCGACCTCTAGCAAATGGATATCCAAGTATATCTAACCAGCCACCAGCTCCGCCAGCATAATCAAATTTTGTCTGTTCAAAAAAATTCAGGATTTTAGGCTGAACTGCAGCCACATTGGGATTCAAATTCATAAAGTCAACCAAACCATCCAACCAATGATGGTCTTGGATCGTATCATTATTAAGAAAAACAAGATATTCACCTTCGGCTGTTTTGGCACCGCGATTGCAACCACCGGCATAACCGTAATTTTGATCATTTTCAATCAATTTGACTTGAGGAAAATTGAGACTGATCCAATCAGGGCTGCCATCGGTAGAAGCGTTGTCTACTACAATGATTTCCATATTTGGATATTTCGTTTCAGAAAGAGATTCGAGACACTCAGAAAGAACCTCTACGCCATTCCAGTGGGGAATGATTACCGAAATAAGAGGTTGGGCCATTATAAAAGTTAAATGAAGGGCAAGAAATGGAATATGGAATTAAATCGGTAACTTACCATTTTCCATAAACCATTACCCCTTTCCCATTTCCTTTTTTAGATCTTCCAATAGTTTTTGTGCCACTGGATCATTGGGATTTTTATCCAACCAATCTGCAAGAATCGCTTCTGCCTCAGAGTGTTGGTCTAACTTTTTGTATGTAAATACAAGGGAAGAAACAATTTGTGTGAAATTTTTTCGCCATTCTTCCATTTCCTTCTGTGTGACACGAAGATCTCCATTTTCAATTTGTTTAAAATCAACGTACAATGATTCAAAAATGGCACGGCCAATTTCAAATGAATCCAGTTGAGAAATATATACCTGCCCAAAATCCACTCTATCGCGGATGGTAAGATCGTTTCTCATCATAAGATTATCAATAATGCGCCTTAACTCATCTTTGTTACCCAATTCTCCAAACAAGCGCCCCACCTGGTAATAAAGATCCTTCGAATCAAAACGAATGGTTTTTTCAGGAATATTATCCTGCATTTTGGCCATTACTTCCAGTGCTTTTTCACGATGGAGAGCTGCTTTATCTTTATCACCATTTTCATTATCTATATATGCCATATAATGGAAGGCAGCTAACTGCATATAAGCACTGCGCAGGTTTTGCAATAAACGAATATTGGTCGTAGGAAAATAATAAACATCTTCCCGTCCTAGATTTCTAAACAAATATCCGGATTTATATTTTTTTGACCAAATCTCATTTTCTTTTTCCAACCAATCCCTAGCCTCAAGGTCCTGGGACCAAATCTCAGATCCTGAACCTGACATAAGGTTGGTCCACATCCTTGACTCATTGATTGGATTCCGAGGATCAACTTTATAATCTCGCACGCGGTATACGAGCCCTTCCATTTCCAGAAATGGTTCAAGACCTAAGCGATTAGATGAGGGAACCGTAACAGCAAAATAGATAGGGTATATCCATTGCGCATCGCTGATGATCTTCAAAATCATCATATCTTTTACCATTAAAGCCGCACCAGCAAAAGTAGGATTTACTTTCCATTCTATATAACCATCAGAGTTTTTTACAGATTTGGGCGCTGGTATTTGTACGTTTCGTGCCTGCCATGGCTGAAGGCCTGAGGCAATATCCATGATCTGGGCATCCGACATATTAATAAACTGCTCCAATTCCCGACCTTCCCGATCTACTTGTCTGCGGCGAGAATCCCGTAACTGGCGAATATACCATTCCGTATTTAAAAGACTGAGATTCGCAATTGTAATATCTTTGCGCACCCCTTCTACTTCTTGCAAATACCACAGTGGAAAAGTATCATTATCTCCATTGGTAAATAGGATGGCGTTTGGTTCACAGGATTGTAAAATGTTATAGCTATAATCCCAGGCGAGTCGATTATCCGAGCGATCATGGGTATGGTAATTAGCTTTTAGTAAGACGCCTGGCATAACCACAAGTAAAATCACCATAGCGCTAATTATAAAACTTTTTGCCGCAGGTTTACCTTTTAAAAAGGCATGCAATTTATCGCCCAGCGCCGCAACAGCAATGCTAATCCACATGGAAAAAGCAAAGAAACTGCCAACGTAAGAATAGTCACGTTCTCGTGGTTGTGGGTTGTCCTGATTAACATAAAAAATAATCATTAAGCCCATCATCAAAAACAAACTAAACACAGAAAAGGCTTGCTGTTTATCACGCTGGAAATGATAAAACATACCCCACAATCCAAATAAAAATGCTAGAGGTAAGCCAAATTGGAACCAATCAACCCCGTCTTCATTGGTATTGGCACCATAAGCCGTTATCCATTTGTCTGTGCTGGGGCCACGGCCGGCAAATTGCCAGAGGAAATACCGCCAATACATTTTTTTAACCTGATAGTCCCAAAAATACTTCCACTGTTTATCCATCCGGTATGATTTGTATTTCCTCTCCTGTCTCGAAGAATAATCACGCCCATTAGTAGGGCGACCTACTGCTTCATGTTTTGGCGGCAAACCATCATATCGTCTGGGAAACTGAAACATTTGTCCGTACTGCTCCCGCTCCATATATGCAATGGCACGGGCAACGGTTGATGGATCATTTTCATTAATGGCAGGCTCTTGTCCAGAACGGATAAAGATTGTAGCATAGCTGGAATAACCAATTAAAATTAATACAATGGATGTAAGGGCTAAGGCATACTGGAATTTTTTTGCAATGATCGATGCAATCATAGATCCAACTATTGCCAGGCTAAAGATAATAACCATGTTTAGGCCGATCCTATCCACTAATTTCGGCATACCGTTAATGATACCCGCGTTAATGACAAGATAGACAGCACCTGTTATTACGGTAGTAATAAGAAATCCTTTATAAGAAAAATCAAATTTTCTGAAATAAATAATAAGAGCAATAAATGGAAGGGCCAAAAGGTTCAGCAAATGAACACCGGTGGCTAGACCAAGCATATAAGCAATAATCAGGATATAGCGTTCATTTCCTTTTTCGTCCGCACGCTCTGCCCAGTGAAGTATGAGCCAAACCACAATTGCCGTAAAGAATGTGGAGAAACCATATACTTCAGCTTCTACGGCATTGAACCAATGGGAGTCGGTAAAAGCAAAGGTCAGTGCACCTACCAATGATCCGCCGAAAGTGATGATAGAATCCATCTGGTTTTGGACCTTGCCCCGGTAGTTTGAGATTAGTTTTACTGTGGAAAGATAGAGATACATAACCGCCAAAGCACTTACCACGGGAGAAATTAGGTTTATCCGGAAGGCAATGTCTGGGTTGAATGGAATCATCGAAAATATCCGACCGATGATTAGATAGAGAGGACTTCCAGGCGGATGAGGCACACCTAAAATATAGGATGTGGCGATAAATTCTCCCGAATCCCAATAAGGAACTGTATCGGCCATGGTCAAAAGATAGACCAAAAATGAGATAGCCAAGGCAATGCCAGCGCAAATACGGTTCAAACGAATATAGTTAGTATGGATCAATTAAATTCTATCTGGATTTATTTTTTCTTGGTCTTTTTCTTTGTAGCCTTTGGCTTTTTCTTTTTGACTTTTGGTTTTTCTTCCACTGTTTCTTCAGCTTTAGATGGGGTTTCATCTATTT
>LUMJ01000028.1_pt1 | contig 97700 bp, 88 predicted proteins | sample 729631 | NCBI WGS metagenome assembly LUMJ01 (sample SAMN03860266, study PRJNA289734) | marine metagenome | biome: seawater column; feature: ocean; material: water; isolation source: Red Sea water column Station 22 - depth 500m | place: Saudi Arabia: Red Sea | collected 2011-10-15 | depth 500 m
GACCCCTTCATATCTGGACTGCGTGATTTGGAGGAAAATCTGGAAAGAGTAAAATCAATCAAAACTGATGATCCTTTCATTCCATCAGGGTTAAACATCGAAGGATTACGTGATTTACAGGAGCAGTTAGACCAGCTGCGATCGATAAAATCAGACGACCCTTTCATTGAAGGTTTGCGTGATCTGCAGGAGCAGCTTGCACTGCTGAACTCCATACATATCAATGAAAATGGACTGCGTTCAGTAAAAATCGATCAGGCCGCTTTTCCGCCAAAACACAGGATCAAACCCAACCGCAGATTGATTGTCTCGCTTGGCTCAGTAGTAGGCCTTTTCTTGGGAATCTTCCTGGCCTTTTTTATTGAGTTTGTGCAGAATCAGAGAAAAAAGCATTCTGAAGAATCCGCTGTGACATAAAAAAACACCCTCGACTTTTTCATGGGAACTCCTCCGGAAATCACCCCAAAGAAATCTCTCCCAATGCTGTGTAAACAGCTCCCTGCGGATTAAGTTCACTTTGGAAGATAACCACCTTCTTTGAAACTCCCTCTAAATTAATTTGCCGCGGCTGAAATGCTAAACTTTTTCGACTACCGGATTTCAAGCGTCCAAGAGTCACATGCGGTGTAAAGCGTCGTCTCTCAATTGAAATTCCAATCTTGCGTACGCAATCAGCCACATTAAGTTGCAGCTGAATCAATTCATCCGTGCGTTCAAGTAAGGCTGCGGCGATTTTTGGAGATCGTGAAAAAGGAAATGGAGTGATTTCCGAAAATTTAAATGGAACTGCTTTTGTGGTACAGAGTTTATGTTCCAGCGCATATTGCAGACTGCTGACCATCACGTAATCAACATTCCCCAGAAAAGCCAAAGTCAGGTGGTAGTTTTCCTTCGACAACCAGCGAATCTGCTGGAGTTTGTCATGTCCGGATATGAATTCTGTATGTTCGGACAATTTTTTCCTGACCGTATGAGGAAGTTCCAGCGACACAAAAGTCCGGATTTTCATCAACTCATCCGGAAACAGTCAGCCCCTCAATCAGCAGGGCCGGAATGTATAAATGGGTTAGTTCAGGCTGATACACATTTCCGCATCCTCGGATGTTGTTTAACACATCAAAAAAATTTCCGGCAACAGTAACACTGTCCACAGGCTGCACACGGCGACCGTTTTCCATCAGAAAGCCTTGCACTCCAATCGAAATATCTCCACTGACCGGATTGCATCCGGCCTGACCTTCCAGCTCTGTTACCAGCAAACATTTTTTCTCCAGCCCGCAAAGCTGTTCCAGAGTGTGTTCACCAGTAGGCCAAATCAGGTTGTGAGAACGTGTACCGATTCCCCCGGAATATCCACGTGAGGCATGTCCGGTTGAGGTCTTGTTTTCCTTGCGTGCGGACTCGACGTGATACAAAAAATTGCTGAAAACACCGTTTTCTATCAGATGAAGCGGTTTTGTTAAAAATCCTTCAGAGTCCAGAAAACAGGAACGATTCCCGCCGGGACGATGCGGATCATCCAGCAGAGACAACTCAGGAACGGCAATTTTTTGTCCCAGTTTTCCTTTCAGGCGCGACATGCCTTTCTGTGCCGCTTCTGCTGAAAAAGCCCTGAAGTACATTGCCAGAAAACTCGGGGCGGTGTATTCATCCAATACCACGGGTATCGATCCGCTTTGAATCGGTGAGGCATTCAGCAGTTCCACCGCTCTTTCCACTGCTTCTTCGCCAACTCGTTTCCCGGCGTTCGGATCCCATTCACGCCGATGAATAATTTTCATTCCGGACTTCCTTGATTCTCCTTCCTGCAGGAGAGGTCCACACCATGCGGCAACTTCATTCGACTGTTGAGTACAGAATACGCCTCTGCTGGAAAGCAAAAGTGATTCACTTCTTCCTCGTGAAACCCCAAGATAAGGAATTGAAACCACGCGTTTGTCTGCTGATTTTACTGTGTCTTCTATTGACAATCCAAGTTCTGTCAACTGCTCCGAATTCAGCTGATCAAGTTCCGGATTGTAAAGCTCAAGTGAGGCAGTGTCCGGAATTACAGGTGGTGCGTCCAGCATCACCACTTCTGTGGGATCCTGAAGTTTTGCATTTTCACAGGCATTTTCAAACGCAAGGCCGATTGATTCCGGAGTCAGCCTTTCTGTGGAGGCAAGCCCGGTTCGTCCTTCATCAAGCACCCTCACTCCCAGTCCAAGGCTGGTGGACTGCTCTACTTTTTCCACTTTGCCTTCCTGAATTTCCAGATCAAGCGATTCATTGTGCTCAACTACAACATCTGTATCTTTAAGTCTCTTTTTTTCTGCCAGAAACAAAACCTGTTCAGCAGCCTGCTTCATCTTCAGCATGTTTATTTTTCCTTTATTTATAATAACAATGGCCTGTTAAAAAGAGATATCACAAACAAGTTACTGAAAACAACATTTTCAATTATTGTTTGTTTTCACTTAAAAAGGAGATCTGGCAACACGAATCTGTGACACTCCCAGATTATTGATTTCAGACCAGGCAACAATTAGTTTGTTGAGGTAGGCTGCGGTACTCGGTTTACCGGTAATTTTGGCTGTGTTGATGTTCAAGCCGTCATAACCGTCTCCATCCTTAAAACTCCACGTTGATGTCCCATCGAATTCTGCAACACGTACCTGAGTGTTACCGTTTTCTTCTAACCAAACCGCATAAAGTTTGGAGCTTGAACTGTTGGAAGTTTCATTATTCCAGGAAATTCCATTGTCCGTAGATCTAACAATGTTTTCGTCAGTAACTTTCACTAAGTGCGGAAATGAAGCATTTTGCGTGTAATCCTTGTTAATTCCCTTCGTTGCATTATCTCCATCCACAAAACTCCAACTGCTTCCATCGTATGACTTGACTCGAATTTGTGTCCTGTTGTCTGCATTAGTTTCACTCCAGGCAATGTAGAGTTTATTATTAAGTACTGCCATTGCCGGTTCGGTTGCGTTTTTACCTGTTGCCTTGTTAATTCCGGTGCTGCTGTTGCCGTCCACAAAACTCCAGCTGGTGCTGTTATCAAATTTTGCCACACGGATTTGTGATGCAGTACCGTCTGATTCGCTCCATGCAGCATAAATTTCAGAGTTGAAATTATGCATTTTGGGATTTAGTGCATTCTTGCTCGTGTCTTTATTAATACCAGTGGTGCTGGAACCAATATTATCTACCAAATTCCAACTGCTGCTGTTGTCAAACTGCTTAACCCGAACCTGATTTGCGGTTCCATTGTTTTCACTCCAAATTGCATAAAGTGATGAATTATTATGCAACAATTGAGGATTATTAGCTGAATAACTTGTTGAATTGTTAAGAGGCTGAAAATTACTGATTTGAAAATCCCAGGAGGTGGTAGTGTTATCGAATACTGCAGAACGGATCAATCCCTTACCTGCACCGTTGTCTTCGCTCCAAACGGCAAAAAGATGCGTACCGTTGTCTGCCAGTGATGGATGACTTGCATTGCGTGATTTGATCAAATTAATACCGTTGTTGCCATCTCCATCAATTGTGCTCCAAGAGGTGTTATCGTAATTCTTGACCCTGATTTGGCTGATGCTGCCGACTTGTGACACTTCGCTCCAACTCACATACAGCTTTGAAATGCTATTGTTGGTTGTATTTACCCAGGATGTGCCATTATCGGCAGATCTCACAATGTTGCCGGAAGAACCCACTGCAACAAAGGTATTGTTTCCAAAGCTTAGCCCAGAGAGATTACTAGAAGTTGGAGAAGTCACAGTACTAAAAGAAGATCCGTTGTCAGTAGATCTCACAATGTTGCCGGAAGAACCCACTGCAACGAAGGTGTTGTTTCCAAAGCTTACTCCTGAGAGATCATTTGTAATTGGAGAAGTTGCATTATCCCAGGATACACCATTGTCAGTGGATCTCACAATGTTGCCGGAAGAACCCACTGCAACAAAGGTATTGTTTCCGAACGCTGCTTCTAAGAGATTATTTCCAGTTGGAGAAGTTGCATTATCCCAGGATACACCATTGTCAGTTGATTTCACTATACTGCCATCAAAAGATGCACCAGTATCAGTTGACCTTACGATGTTTCCTGAATCTCCTACTGCCACAAATGTATTATTTCCGAATTCGACTCTATTGAGATTATTTGCAGTGGGAGAAGTCGCACTATTCCAGGAGGTTCCATTGTCGGTTGATCTTACGATTTTTCCTGTAACTCCTGCTGCCACGAATGTATTGCTTCCGAAGGTTATGCCAGAGAGATTATTTCCAGTTGGTGAAGAACCCACAACCACGAAGGTATTGTTCCCGAATGCAGTTTCAGAGAGATTATTTCCAGTTGGAAATGAATGCAGACTCACATTGTCAGCACGGTAAGTTGAGTTTTTATTAACTCCGGTAGAGCTACCACCTCCATCTACAAGAACCCAGCATCCGACTGATACATTATCCACATCCGCACTTGCCGTTCCGGAGCCGTTGCTGACCACACATTTTCCGTTGGGCTGGGTTTTGACACTCACATTATATTTGGCATTGGAAGCAACTTGAAATGAAAAACTGCCGTCGCTGGTAAGTGTTTGATCACCTCCGTAGTTGTTTTGCAGCACAAGCGTTCCTGTAAGTCCGCTGACACTCCCTGAAACAGTATAAACTGTGTATGAGCATATTATGCTTACATCGCTCACATTGTCGGAAACCACACCACTGTTGAGGTTTGGTGTACATGTCTGACCGGTTGGTTGTGTCTTGACGGTCACCAGATATGTACCTCCTGAAGCCACTTTTGTTGAGAAGCTGAAACTGGTGTTGTCACTGACAGTAAGATCATCTCCGGAATTGTTCTGCAGTGTTACACTTAACCCTGAAAGCATTCCTACAACAGTACCGGAAATGGTATATGATGCTGAAGAACTGCATGTAACCACCACTGTTGTACTCGCAGTGAGTGTTCCTTCTCCGTCTGTCACCGTACAGGTTTGATTGACTGGTTGCTGACGAACGGTGATATTGTACGAAGTGCCGCCGGCAAAAGAACCAAAAGAATAAGTTCCATCTGTGGTAATTCCGAGTGCTTCTTTTTCTGTAAAAACATTATTTGCCGTGCTCTGTCCACTGCTCAGAACCACATTTTTCCCCTGCAGAAGACCCGAAACGCTAACCTTTAGCACAGGCAAACTGCTGCCGCTGCCGCTGCCGCTATCCTCAGTTGCTGCACATCCTGTCAAAGTGACAAAAAGAGCTAATAATATTGCTAACTTGGCTGTTTGCTTATTATTGCTAAGCATTATCAGATTTTGTTATTTGACAAAAAAATGTTTAATAATTTAACTAACAATTTAAAAAGGATTCTTTACTACTCTGATTTGAGTTATTCCACTGCTGTCAGGCTCACTCCAGGAAGCAAATAGTTTTGAGTTACTTGCTTTCAATATGGGAGTTGCAGCAACATTTAAGATGTTGTAATTTAAGCCAAAGCGACTGATACCGAATTCATCATAACGATCCACTAAAACCCATTCCGAAGAATCGTCATTTCCATTATACTTTGCTACCCGAATTTGTTTGCTGAGTCCGTGTTCCTGGAGCCATGTCAGGTAAAGATTTGAATTAAAAACAGTCATCCTCGGAGCTGTAGCATTTTCATTTCCATCTGAATCAACAATCAAGTTGAGGCCTTTTGTACTATCACCACCATCAACAAAGCTCCATGAGGGTGAAGTAAGATTACCATTGAATACTGCTACTCTGATTTGTGTTACGTTCTCGCTGTTCGACTCCTGCCAGTATGCATATAGTTTTGAATTGAAAACTATCAGTTCCGGAAATTCAGCATTGTAAGAAGAATTTTTATTTATTCCAGACACTTCATTTCCTTCAACTGATATCCAACTGGTGGAACTTGCACTGCTGGTTTTAACTCGAATCTGACCTGTAAGATTATCACTTCCGTTCTCCCTCCAAATTGCGTACAGGTTAGAATTCAAAGAAGCTAATTTTGGCTGAGTAGCATGGCGGCTGGTATTATCATTGATACCCGTGATTCCGTTTCCATCCCAGAAAGCTCCTGTTACTTTAGCTACACGGATTTGGCTTATACTTACATAATCTAACTCACTCCATGTAACGTATGAGCTGCTGTCATAACTGTGGTATGCTCCATGAGGAGATGAAAGTGTCTGATTATTTTTGTTAATGGAACCAAAAGAGTTCCAGGAACTATTTACGTATCTAGCAATTGATACGTAACTTGTCCCCGCAAGCTCCTCAACCCATGCCATGAACAAAGACTGAGTAGTCTTTTCTTCCACAAATAAAACAGGTTGGGAAGCATCCTGAGAGGTTCTTGTAGAATCAAAACTTTTGTTGTTAATCCCGGAAGAGTCCACAAAACTCCAACTACTTGAGTTATCGTTATATTTTGCGACTCTAATTCTGGTTTTGTTGTCAGAGCTGGAAGGCTCCACCCAGGTACTATAAAGATTTGATTCAAATTCGATAAGCTGCGGACTGCTGCCATTTTGACTGACATTATCGTTAATTCCACCACTTGTTACATTGTCAATGTATTCCCAGCAAACCGCTTTAAGATCAGTATAATCCTGTGAAACATTGCTGCGTGTACCATTGACAACAGAACAAGTCCGATTATCAGGTTGAGAAGAAATGTAAATACTGTAGCCCCCACCTTCTGCTACAGGAGTACTGAAACTGAACGTACCATTGTCTGTGAGTGTTTTTGTTTCATTATCGAATTGCAGGCTTAAATTCGTTGATCCCAATCCACTTGCTGTGCCACTTAAAAAATATGTCCGGACTGCACAGACAATGGAAACACTGCTCATATTGTCACTTGCAATTCCGCGATTGTTTGCTGCCGAACATGTGAAAGGAGTAGGCTGAGTTTTTACAGTTACGTTGTACGCGTTTCCCTTGCTGACTTTGGTTGGAAAACTGAAACTGCCGTTTGAAGCAGTAAGATCATCTGCACCGTTATTTTGTAGAACAACAGTACCAGTTAAACCGCTTACAGTCCCAGTGACGCTGTAACTACTGCTCGTACAGGAAATTGTTATATTTGAAACGTTTTTATTTGAAGTTGTACCAGAACCATTAGAGACGGTGCAGGTCTGCGTGTTTGGTTGCAGTTTTACCGTAACACTATATGCATTTCCGGAACTGATACGGGTCTGGAAAGCAAAACTGACATCATCTGCTCCAGTTTGCTCAATAACAGTATCATCCGCACCATTATTTTGAATGACGAAAACACCAGAGAGGCCGGTTACAGTTCCGCCGATACTGTAAGTGGTACTACTTGAAGAAGAACTTGAATCCTTATTATCATCGGCACACCCAAAAAATAATAAAATTGAAATGATGATGCATGCAGCCTGTTTCCAATTATAATGCCGACAATTAAACACTTGAACCTGCTGGATCGTAGGATATGCAAACCAGAGTGAATTTCAAACACTGAGTGCAACTAGATAAAAATACAACTTTGTATGCAACTCATGTTCCGAGTCAGTTTAATAAGTATAACCTAAACTCTGATGGATTAATTATAAACAAATCATTACTGATAAAAAACCGCTTTGTTGATTTAGTTTTTCTGACTGGGTATGTGCTGTAATCATAACTCACTTGCCCCTTGCCTGAAGTTTTAATAGACTTGATCCGAGCTAAATATTCCTTGAAGAAAAAACATTGAAGCAAGTGATCAGCACGACACAACTGGTGAAACCGGTCGTTTCAAATAATGCAGTTGTGATCACAAAAAAATACAGGAATTCAGCTTCATTTTCTGAGACTTGAAAAATCTTCAGACCAGATAGACCTTTTTTAATTTTATAATCAAAGCATATAGAAATAAATGACAGCAAATCAAACAATTGAGCAGCTTCAGAACATTGACCGTAATACGCTCTTTCATCCATCCACACATGCAAGTGACCATGCTCACGGAAATACGCCCGTTAACATCATTGAAAGCGGCAGCGGAATATATATTAAAAATCAGCATGGTACTGAACTACTGGATGGCTTCGCCGGACTCTACTGTGTAAACGTTGGTTATGGCCGCAGTGAAATTGCTGAGGCAATTTATCAGCAGGCTTTGAAACTGGCTTATTACCACACTTATGTCGGTCACTCCAATCAAGCAGTCATCGAATTGTCAAAGAGGGTAATCGACTGGGCGCCCGACGGAATGAGCAAGGTTTATTACGGACTCTCCGGTTCTGATGCCAACGAAACGCAGATCAAGCTGGTGCGCTACTTCCATAACATTCTTGGCTACAAGCAAAAGAAAAAGATAATCTCTCGCCAGCGCGGTTATCACGGTTCCGGTATCGGTTCCGGCAGTCTGACCGGCCTTCCGTTATATCACAAAGCTTTCGACCTGCCCATGGAAACCATTCTTCATACCATCACACCTCATCACTACTGGAACGCGGAAGCTGGTATGAGCGAAACTGAATTCTCGGGTTATTGTGCCGATGAGCTGGAAAAAATGATTCTTGCCGAAGGTGCGGAAACCATTGGAGCATTCATAGGTGAGCCCGTAATGGGAACAGGGGGTATCATTCCGCCGCCGGAAGGATATTGGGATGCAATACAAAAAGTGCTTAATAAATATGAAATTCTGCTGATTGCGGATGAGGTTATCTGCGGTTTCGGACGCCTGGGAGCGCCTTTCGGCTCACATCTTTATGGAATTCGTCCGGATTTAATTACAATTGCAAAGGGATTGACCAGCGCCTATGCACCGCTGTCCGGAGTGATTGTGGGTGAGCGTGTATGGAATGTAATTGAACAGGGCTCTGAAGAACTTGGACCAATTGGTCATGGCTGGACATATTCAGGACATCCTTTGGGAGCAGCAGCCGGTCTGGCAAATCTTGACATCCTGGAACGGGAAAATCTTACTGAAAACGCCCGTGAATCCGGAGCATATCTGCAGTCCCAGTTTCACCATGCATTTGACAATCATCCGCTGGTGGGTGAAGTACGTGGAGCCGGGCTGCTGTGCGCGCTGGAATTTGTGGCAGACAAATCGAAAAAGACTCGATTTGACGCAGACTGGAAAATCGGAGCAAAAGTCTCGGCGGCATGTCTGGAGCAGAAGCTGATTGCCCGCGCATTGCCGCATGGCGATATCCTCGGCTTTGCTCCACCGCTGACTATTACCAAAACTGAAGTGGACGAAATTGTGCGGCGCACCACTGCGGCTCTGAATTCGGTTGCGGATCAGTTGACTAAGGAATTTTCATGGCGTGGTTGAACATCTAAAACCTTATTTGCTGAAAATTTGAATCAGTTTACTCAGTCAAATTGAACACCCTTTCAATCAAAATACTATTAAGGCGATGATGAAAACATATGCTTTTGCTGTGGTAGGCGCTTTGGGTAACGTCGGCACCGAAATGCGAGGCATCCTGGAGAAAAGTGATTTGCCAATCGAGAAGCTGGTACTGATGGATGTGGCAGGGAATGCCGGGAAAAAAGTAAGCTGGCGTGATCAGGAACACACTGTTGTTGAGTCAAAGCCGGAAGCATTCTCCGGACTTGACATCGCCATTATGAGCGCCGGTGCTGAGGCCTCCCTGCAGTTGTCTCCGGAAGCAGTAAAAAGAGGCTGTGTTGTTATCGATAATTCATCAGCTTTCAGAATGGCTCCGGAACATCCCCTGGTTGTTCCGGAAGTGAACGCTGATGCGCTGGCTGATCATCAGGGCATCATTGCCAATCCAAATTGTTCCACAATACAGATGCTGGTGGCGCTCAAGCCGATTCATGATAAGTTCCGCGTCAAACGGGTCGTTGTCAGTACCTATCAGGCAGTAAGCGGTTCCGGACAGGGTGGTGTTGATGAACTGCTGAAACAGACTCTTGCCTGTACCAAAGGCGAAAAAATGCAGAGTTCCGTTTATCCTCATCAGATTGCTTTCAATGTGCTGCCTCATATTGATACCTTTCAGGAAAACGGCTACAGCGGAGAGGAAATGAAAATGATTAATGAAACCGCAAAAATACTTGATCCCAATATCAGAATCACCTCCACCACTGTCAGAGTTCCTGTGGCAACAGGACACAGTGAAAGCCTGAATATTGAAACAGAAAAGCCATTTGAAGTAGATCAGATAAAAAAACTGATGGCGGAGTCTCCCGGAATTGTGCTGGAAGACGAACCTGACAAAAACATTTATCCGCTTGCAGTAAAAACCGCCGGAAAAGACGCTGTGTACGTGGGACGGATACGTCGTGACTTTTCTACAGAAAACGCAATCAACATGTGGTGTGTCTCCGACAACCTGCGAAAAGGCGCCGCCTTGAATACTGTTCAGATTGCACGCGAGCTTATCAATCGTGATTTAGTCAGAGTTGAATAATTTTCAACATCAACCAGTTAATCCAGATTTATGACAGGAAGAGGCTCCGATGACTCAATAATCGTGATGAAATTCGGAGGTACCAGTGTACAGACTGAAGAGTCCCGCCGGCATGTGATCAAGCACATCCGCAGGAATGTTGAGTCCGGGAAGCAGGTGGTCGCGGTTGTATCAGCTATGGGACGCAAAGGTGATCCTTACGCCACAGACACATTGATTTCCCTGCTGAAAGATGCAGGCGAACCGGTTAATCCAGCAGAGCTGGACTCTGTAATGAGTATTGGTGAGAGATTTAGCGCGGCTTTTTTTTCACATTTGCTCACAATGAACGGACTTCCCGCCAAAGCATTCACAGGCCGACAGGCAGGCATTTTGACGGACGACAATCCCGGAAACGCCGAAATTCTGGACATAAATCCCTCCCGTGTTAGCAAAGCATTGAGTGAGGGTAAAACCGCGGTGGTGGCCGGTTTCCAGGGAGCAACATCAAAAGGAGATGTGCGCACACTTGGCCGAGGCGGCAGTGATACAAGTGCCGTAGCGCTGGGATCAGCCCTGAATGCTGAGGTGGTTGAAATTTATTCTGATGTTGACGGAATTGCCAATTGTGACCCCCGCCAAATTCCGGAAGCTGTTTTTATGGATTCCGTAAGCGCCACACAAATTCTAAGCATGGCGGATCAGGGCAGCAAGGTGCTTAATCCTAGAGCAGTTAAAGCATCGCTGAAAACAAAAACAAAGATTGTTGCCAGAAACACTTTCAGTGATTCCAGCGGAACTGCTATTTTACACAACTCACCTGATGAACAGTCTGACCAGGTCACATTGGCACATCGCGACGAATTAGCTCTCACCGAATTTGAAGACAAAACTGACGCGCAAAAAATTGTTCCGGAATTAATTAGGATTGATAATCTCAGATTCCTGCTCAAAAACGATGTTTATCTGGAAAGCAGACTGGAGGAGCTGCGTAACAGTTTTGGCACGGTGAAGAAGAATCCTGGCTGGGCGACTGTCTCAGTAGTTTTCGATAAACCTGCCCCGCAAAGCATAAAAATTCCTGATGCTGAAATTATCCAGTCCAGCGAAAATGTGATTTGTTATCTGCTGAAAGAAGTTAATTTATCTGCTTCTTTGAGAATTTTGTATAATCATTACATTCAGCAATGATGGACATTTCCCTGCAGCAAATCTACCAGGCTAAAAAACGAATTGCACCGTATGTTACACGTACGCCGCTGGTGCGGGCACACGCACTTTCTGAACGCTGTGACGCAGAAATCTGGTGTAAGCTGGAAACCCTGCAGCCCACAGGAGCCTTCAAATTGCGCGGTGCAACCAACGCGATTTTGCGGCTAAGCGAAGAGCAACGGAAACACGGAGTTGTGGCCGTTTCCACAGGAAATCACGGACGAGGTGTGGCTTACGCGTCGCGGGAACAGGGTGTCCGGGCGGTGATCTGCCTCTCAGAACTGGTACCGAAGAACAAGGTAGATGCCATCAAATCGCTGGGTGCTGATGTACGAGTCGTCGGCAGTTCCCAGGACGAAGCGGAAATTGAAGCCAACCGGCTTACAGCTGTAGAAGAATTGGTGCCGATTTCACCATTTGATCATCCGGACGTAATTGCCGGACAGGGCACGATCGGTCTGGAACTGCTGGAGGACTTTCCGGAACTTGACTGCGTGGTAGTGCCGCTCTCCGGAGGAGGACTGATCGGAGGCATTGCGGTTGCGCTCAAGGCCGTATCAAAAGACATCCGTGTAATAGGGGTCACCATGGAAAACGGTCCTGCGATGGTACTCAGTCTTGAAGCCGGAAAACCGGTTGCCGTCGAGGAAGAAGAAAGTCTGGCGGACAGCCTCGGCGGGGGCATCGGCCTGGACAACCGCTACACCTTTGAGTTAGTGCGTGAGCTTGTGGACCAAACCCTGCTGGTCAGCGAAAAAGAAATCGCTCAGGCAATGAGCTACGTTTTTGAAACCCAGAAATTTGTGCTCGAAGGTGGTGCTGCAGTCGGGGTGGCAGCCTTGCTGGCAAAAAAGCTGGAGGTGCGCGGCCAGAATGCAGCCCTTGTTTACAGCGGTAACAACATTGCCACGGATACACTGCGAAAGGTACTTGAATCCGCATGAAAATCCTTACACGCGCAGAGCTGGAGCAGATTGTCAAACTGGATACCGACGCGCTCTCGGTGATTCGCGAAGGCTTTGTTGCACTTTCAGCAGGACATGTGTCGATGCCGCCTGTGCTGAGCATGGCAATAGCCGAATACAACGGTGAGGTTGACGTCAAAACAGCTTACATTAAGGGGGTTTCGAAGTTCGCTATCAAGGTCAGTCCGGGCTTTTTTGACAATCCAAAACTGGGCCTGCCAAGCCTCAACGGGCTGATGATTTTGTTCAGTTCGCAAACCGGGCTGATTGAGGCACTGCTGCTGGACAAGGGCTATCTCACTGAAATCCGCACTGCACTTGCCGGAGCTTTGGCTGCCGAAAATCTGGCAAATCCTGAAATCAAAACAGTCGGAATAATTGGTGCCGGAGCGCAGGCACGTTTGCAGGCACAAGCTCTGAAATTAGTACGAAAGTTTGAGAGTTTGCAGGTCTGGTCGCCTGTTCCGGAAGAAACGGAAAAGTACCGGAACGAAATGGAAGTCGCGCTTGGTGTTCCGGTATCGGCGCAAACCGAGCGGCGAACTTTAGTCGAAACTTCCGATTTGATTGTCACGACTACTCCAAGCCACATGCCGTTGGTGGAAGTAGACTGGGTGCGACCGGGAACACACATCACTGCCATGGGTTCCGATCAGGCAGAGAAAAACGAACTAGCACCGGAACTGCTTCAAAAGGCGGACTGCTTCGTATGCGACAGCGTAAGCCAGTCCGAATCATTGGGTGAACTGCACCATGCCAAAGTCGCGGGAATGGCTCCGGAAACAGTTGCCGAACTCGGCAGCGTAATCTCCGGAAATATTAAGGGCCGTCAGGATGAGAACGACATTACGATCTGCGACCTAACAGGCACTGGAGTACAGGATACCGCGATAGCAGTGTATGCTTTTGAGAAGGCTGTTGGATTGGGTTTAGGGAATAATATTGAGTGATGACACAAATCAAGAAAATGCTATCCTCATTCATCAAAAAACTTAGAACAAAAAGCCAATAACTGACAACTATTTGCTGAGAGCTATTTACAAAGGAAAACATGCCCGCATTTGAAAAAGAAGAATATCTGGTTCGAATAAACAAAGTTCGCCAGTCAATGGATGATAAAAACATTGAATTACTCATTGTCAGTGATCCTTCGAACATGGCCTGGCTGACAGGCTATGACGGCTGGTCATTTTATGTACATCAGTGCGTAGTGCTTGCGTTGGAGGACGAACCACTGTGGTACGGACGTGGTATGGACGCCAATGGTGCAAAGCGCACAGTGTTCATGCAGCATGATAATATCATCGGCTATCCGGATGATTATGTGCAAAATCCACTCAAGCATCCGATGGATTATTTGAGTGGAATTTTCAACGAAAATGGCTGGACCAAAAAAACCATCGGAGTGGAAAAAGACAACTATTATTTTTCTGCCGCCTGCCTGGAATCGCTGCAGAAAAATCTTCCTGAATCCAGTTTCACTGACGCCACCGGACTGGTCAACTGGCAGCGCACCGTTAAGTCGCCGCGTGAGCTTGAGTACATGCGCAATGCTGCCCGGATTGTGGAAAATATGTACGCACGCATATTGGAAGTAATTGAACCGGGGATGCGTAAAAATGATCTGGTTGCAGAAATATATCACTCGGCCATTTCCGGTGTTGCAGGCGCGGGTGGAGACTATCCGGCGATTGTACCGATGACACCCACCGACGCAGACGCATCAGCTCCTCACCTGACCTGGGATGATCAGCCAATACCGGACAATTCCGGGACATTCTTTGAAATTGCTGGGTGTTACCAGCGCTACCACTGCCCGCTTTGCCGCACGGTCTATCTGGGGTCGCCTCCAAAAAAGTACCTTGAAGTTGAAAAAGCTGTGCTGGAAGGAATTGATGCAGGATTAGAGGCTGCCAAACCCGGGAACTTTGCTGAAGATATTGAGGCGGCCTGGCGCGAAACCATTGCCAGACACGGTTTTGAAAAAACAAGCCGCTGCGGATATGCCATCGGTTTGAGCTATCCTCCGGACTGGGGGGAACGTACCGTCAGCTTTCGTCCCGGAGACAAGACAGTGCTTGAACCGAACATGACTTTTCACTTCATGCCCGCTCTCTGGTTTGATGACTGGGGGATTGAAATCACTGAAAGCATCGTCATCACGGAAACAGAAGCGGAACCGTTGGCCAATGTGCCGAGGAAATTATTTGTGAAGACATAGCAAATAATTCCTGAAATCACTCTATTGCAGGTTTTTTTAACGCAGCAAAGAAAACGCTGTACCGAAACGACCGCAAACTGTGAGCCAGCAGGTGATTCCGAATATCACTGCCAGTATCGGGAAATACTCCGGAAACAAACAAATGATGACATAAAACAGAATTGTTTCTGTTCCCTCTATCAATCCTCCAAGATAATAGAATCCCTTTTTTCCATGTGCATCAGAAGAAATACCGTGTTTTTCTGCTGCAGCGGCAAAGGCCAGGAAGCTGCATCCTGTGCCAATGAAAGAAAAAATCAAAAACGCTGCGGCTAAACCATTTTGCTCCGGATAAGCCAGTGCGAATCCCAGAATAACCCCGGAATAAAAAATAAAATCACAGGTTATGTCCAGGTATCCGCCTAAATCTGTGATTCCGTTTTTGCGAGCAACTGCACCATCAAGTCCGTCCAAAAAACGGTTGATCAATATCACTGCCAACGCGGCGGAGTACAACTTAAACCAGAGTAAAGGAACTGCCATCAAGCCAATTACGAATCCAAAAAGCGTGATTGTGTTCGCGGAAATTTGGCGGGGAATATAATTCACCAGGCTATTCATTGCCGGATGCAAAATTGTGTTTACCCTGCTGTCAAGCATTTAGTTGTTTACTTTGAATTGTGTTTTGGAAATTAAATGATTGGCGCAGGTATATCAAACTGAACGAAAATCTCGCCTGCTGTTTTACAGCCGGTAATTGCAGCAAGCCTACATCTCTGAAACAAAAAAGAAAACGAAAGCGGACTATTGATTTATCAGCAGGACTGTTCGATGCGGCTGAGAATGGCGTTCGCGATGTCTTCCTTTCCTACATGTTTTTCCGGCTCATTTTCAGGCTGGATTACCCATGCTACCTGGGTTCCATCAGGTTTAAATTCTTCAGCGCGGTTTGCCACAACAATCTGGGGACAGATTTTATTTGAGAATGGTTTTTTTGCAATGCTCATCAGCTCTTCATGAGATACATTTTCTTCATACTTGAAAGTGACCATACTCAAATCAGGAAAATTCTGTCGTACTTCTTCAATCAACTTTGGTGTCGGCATCAGTTTTAAATCCAACTGTTTTATCTTGCTTGATAATTTCCCTTGAAAAACTGAAACAGGCTGAAAGTCCGCAACCGCTGCAGTAAAAATTCCCCAGTCGAAAGACTGTTGCTGAAGTGACTCTTTCAAAATATTTGCATAATCTTCAAATGTTGCAGCAATTTTAGTATTAATAAAATCCGGAGCAGACCGGCTTCCCTTACCCAGAATCAATTCAACTGATGCCCCGCGCAGCCACGCTTCCCTTGCAATCTGTATGGAAAGTGTTCCGGTAAAATATGTGGTGATGCTTCGTATATTGTCCAACGGAACAGGAGTAGGACCACCTGTGATAAGCACAGATTTACCATAAAGTGAGGATTTACTAAGCGACCTGATTGTGGCAGCCACTATCATCTCCAAAGATGCTAAATTATTTTTGCCATGAGTTTGTATGGGCGGAATCAGGTCGACACCCATGTCCTGCAATGTCTGCATGGAACGGGTCAGGATTTTGTTATGCATCGAACCGTGCATTGCCGGAGCAAACAAAATCGGAATACCCAGTCGCTCCATTCTTCCAAGTGCCGCCGCAATGGCCGAGGAAACAACACAGTCAGCAATTCCAAGCGCTGCCTTATTCAATATGTTGTAGGATGCCGGAGCGATAACAAATACATCAAATGGAGTGGAGTCGCTTAAATGTTCTGCATCAAATGTAAAGTGGTCAATGACAGGATTCTGTGAGCACCACTCAAGAGCATCTTTGGAAACATAACGCAGCCCCTCATTAGTTGCGTAAACAACTACGTCTGCGCCTTCCCTGCGGTAATCACGTACCAAATCAGGCATTCGGTAGGCTGCGATGCTGCCTGTAATCAGTAACGCAACACGTTTTCCGGACAAATGTGAACCGGTTAAACGGACCTCCCGATCAGCAAACTCAGAGGGCGGAGGTGGTTTTATATTCCATTCTAAAGACATTTAGTTTGCTCAAATTTGATCGTTCAAAGTTTTTACAGTTAACACTCAGTTCTTATTTACTCCTGCTCTACAGCAAAGTTGCCGCCAGTTCCGCCAGTGGTGAGCGCTCACAACTGGTTAGGCGCACATGCCCTGCCAGCGCTGACTGCTTGAAACTTTCCACCAGCGTGCTAAGTCCATTTGAAGAGAGGTTTACATCCGGATTGTCAATTTGATTCGGATCACCTGTTAAGACGATTTTGGTTCCTTCACCCGCACGTGTCACTATGGTTTTCATTTCATGTGGAGTGAGGTTCTGTGCTTCATCAACAATCATGTACTGATTCGGAATCGTTCGTCCTCGGATGTAAGTCAACGGTTCCACAATCAACATTCCCCTGTTCATCAGCTCATGATAACTGTCACGTTTTGAAAAGCTTTTTGAAGCAGGATTATTGATCAGCAACTCCAGATTATCGAAAATCGGCTGCATCCATGGCGCCAGTTTTTCCTGAGTATCTCCCGGGAGATAACCCAGGTCACGACCCATGGGAAAAATAGGTCGTGAAGCCAGCATACGTGAATACATATTTTCTACCATCATTTGCTGCAAGCCCACAGCAAGAGCCAGCAAAGTTTTGCCTGTGCCGGATTTTCCACTCAGTGTGACAACCGAAATCTCCGGATTCTGCAACAATGCAAGTGCAAGACGCTGCTCAGGATTTCTTGCCCTGATTCCCCAAACCCCCTGTTCCTTTGAAACCTGTTCAAAACAATTCTTTTCCGAATTAAATGTAGCTAAAACTTCTTCATCCAGAGCTTCAGGACTGCTCAGCAGCAGACCTTCATTTGGATTTATTTCCTCCTGTTGCTGCTGCTCAGAAAATATCTCATCTGTTGAAATAGATTCCTGGTTAGACAGTTTGCGTAATTTTTTCTTGTCAACCTCAAAATGATGCATCCCTGAATAAAGGATTGAATCATCGAGCCTGTTTCCCTGGTAAAAAACAGTCTGAACATTTAGTAAGCCTGCTTTGGTTCTTGAATTTTCATCCTGTGAAACAAAAACAACATTTTTGTTTTTTTGGCTTAATGTCCAGGCAACAGCAAGAACGCGGTTTGAAATACTTTGTAAATCAAGGTTATACGGCAAAGAACCGGACTCCGGGCTTGCAAGCTCAATCCTTAATTTGCCGCCATTCGGCAGGCAGACACCTTCCGCAAGATTACCATATTGCCGGCATTCATCCAAGATTTGGGTGACAATTTGAGCCGAACGTCCTTTTTCTCCCAACTCCAGTTTTACAGCATCCAGTTCCTCAAGGAGACCAACAGGGAGCACAATCTCTTTATCAGGAAAGTCATAAAGTGCTTCCGGTGTATAAAGCAGAACACTGATATCAAGAACGCAAACTGACAAGGTGCTCATGTAATTTTTGTCAGGAACAAATAACTGAGCCCGGTTTTCAGCAGGTGAAGCATACAGTGCAAATTGTTGATTTGTATTTTTTTTACAGAATAAACCGCTTATATTCCAGATTTGAATGGGCTACATTATAAACCAGCCTGCGCAGATCGTCAATCCAAGAGAAATCTTGTCAAGTCTGTGGAAGATTATTCTGTGAAGATTTCAGCAAATTGTAAACAATACAATGTGAACGATTGATTGCTCAAAGGACACAAAAATTAAGCAGTGTAAATTTCAAATTCTTGCACTTTGAGAAAATCTGGGGTAAAAGTTTGGTAAGAGTTGTGATTAACTCTGCTTATTTAATCATAGTAAAGGTTATAAATGGTACTACAGTTAACATCCGGATTGCAGCCTGAGCTGCTTTCCGAAGAACAGAAACAATGGCTTGCAAACGCCATCTGCGGAGCAATTACGGCAGATGGTTCAATTGCCCCTGAGGAAGTAGAGTATCTCGAACGCGCCCTCTCTTTTTTGCCTACACAGACAGATGTGAAAAACATGATGCAAGCCGTGAAAGACCAAAAGCTTCCTCAATTAGACCGACTGCCTGGCGCAACCAGGGAATTGGAGGTGAAGATCTTCATTGACCTGGCCACGGTTATTTCGGTGGACAATATTCTCGGCGCAAACGAAATTGACTACCTTTTGGAAATAGGACGAAAACTTGGTTTTGGCAGGGAATTTGTGCGTGTGGTCATACGCTGGGCCAGCGAGGGAATTGTCTGGAAACGCAAAATGCAGCACCTTATAGACGCAGGAGGTTCACTGGAGGCAGAATATACTGATTAAAGTAAAGATGCTTCCGGGAAAAACTGCTGTTGAGCAGATAAAATCAGGGACGCTTAATATGAACTGAAAAATTATTCCGGAAGAATCAGCTTCGTCAGCAGGTGTCTTGTTTCTCCAGCTTCAAATTGCAGCAGGTGATGTGGGGCATCTTCAGAAAATGTAAATTCAAAATGAGTTTTCTCCCTTGGAAGAATCGCACGCAGGAATCCTGATTTAGGTAAAATCAGGATTTTTCGTGCTTTCATTTTACCAAGCGGAGTATCAATACTGAATTTTTCCTTTGGCTCAACCATCATCAGGATCATGCTCATGGAACGCGGAAGACCCTTTTCTTCAAGTTCCAGCGCCAGCAGCGGCAGAAAAAGTGTAAACGAATAATCCTCTGTCTGAAGAATGCGATCCAGGTGTTTCCTCAGAAAGTAAATAATAACTTCAAAAGGCACCGCCTCTTCTTTACTTAAGTCTGTTTCAAACTCCAGAACATCTCCTGATTTTTCCAGTTTTGTATTCATTACCTTTCCGGAGTAGGTATTGATTATCCGGAAATCCTTTCGCAAATCCTCTTCCTCATACCATTTTGGCACACCTGAATCTGCATCAAACCAGAGTGTCTTTCGCGTGAATACTTCCCCATCCGGTTTAGTGTTTTCATTTTTTTCTACAATAAACGTCTTTCCGTCTTTAGTTACTTCCAGATGACTGTAATGACTGTGTCCGGTAATCTCGGAATGTTTTAGATTCCAGTGCTTAAATGAAGACTTGCTTCCGGACAGTAATTCACTGCGAAAACTCTCCTTCGCAAAAATTGACTCCGCCTGAACCAGTAGTCCTGTCAGCAGCAGTATGAAAATAATTATCTGCATGCTGCTCTTATTTGTCCTCCACATCAATTGTATGCTCCTTCACATTTACGGCAAATCGTCCAATGAGTTTTTGCTCTTGGTGGATCAACCATACACTGCCGGCAGACAACTTCTCCGCAACGATGACACGTCATTTTGTAAGTGTGAAACCGTGACATGGACTTGCCGCAAATATTACAAATATATTCAGGTCTTTTCATTTAATCTTCTGTTGATTGCATATTAATTTATTTAATCAGAGATGTTTCAGTCTGCCAAAAAATTTACGGCAAAATCGATTTCATTGCATAAAACACACTCTTTTAAGTCCATGAAAACATCAAAAAAATTCCTTTCAGAAATGACACAATCAAATCATTTCTGCCATGTTTTTTCTGCCTAAAAAAAAAATTTTATTTTATCAGTAAAAAAAATTTTAATTGGATTTGATTTTGCAATGGGAATTTGCTTAAATTTGACTGTATATTAACACAAGGGAGCTTACCTTTATACGTAAATCCTCATTAAATATGATGCAATGGAAGAAATAAAACGTCTGCTCTTGGAAGAAAAGGCGAAACTTCTCTCCGACATCCGGGAAAAAACAGAGAATAATTTAAAGAATAAAGATATTGGCGATGCCATAGATTCTTCTGTTGAAGAACAGGAACGGGAGTTGGATTTATTACTTCAGGATCGTGAACAGGTACGACTTGAAGGAATTGAGATCGCCCTCAAGCGCATTGAGTCAGACGACTTCGGTTACTGTGAGGAATGTGGAGAAGACATATCCAAGAAGCGACTTCTTGCTGTTCCTCTGGCCCGAATGTGCATCAATTGCCAGTCAAATATTGAACGCAGCCGACTCGCGCAAAATGCGTTTACCCGTGCAGACTACTCCAGTCAGGTTTTAAGCGAAGAATAATTTTTTCCTTAAAACAAGCCCGTCTGTCAGTAGTTGCTGCCCCGCAGTCTGCCCGCGCATTTTGAACACCCGCGTCGGTTACTGTTTATTATTACGTAACAATTGCATAAATATCAGTGCCGGATAAAACGGCATATAATTTCGGAAAAGCATGGCCGATCTGCTGAATTATGACACCAGCCAGCTGCTGGCTTTTATACTGGTATTGGTGCGTGTCAGTGGAATAATCGCTACCGCGCCAGTTTTCGGCAGTTCAAATACCCCTCCCCAGATCAAGGTGGTGATGAGCCTAACGCTGGCGTTGATTCTATATCCCTTCATTCCACCTATCACAGTCTTCCCTGACCGTCCTGACCATTACATCTTACTCATTGCCAGTGAACTGCTGATTGGAGCAGTGTTGGGAATTATAGGTCGTTTTTTATTTGGTGCAGTCGAGTTTGCCGGAACTGTGATCGGTTTTCAAATGGGACTTGGCATGGCAAATGTTTTTGACCCTCAATCCCAGGAACAGATTTCTCTTGTGGGCAGATTACAAAGCACAACCGCGACACTGATTTTTCTGGCAATGGACGGACATCTGATTTTTCTGCAGGCCATGGTGAGAAGCTATTCAGTTCTTCCTCCAGGCGAGGCGGATATGAGCCAGCCTTTGGTTGAAAAACTGACAGAACTTTCCGCAAGTGTATTTGTTATCGGCCTGCAGATTGGCGCGCCTTTGATTGTCGCACTCTTTCTTGCTAACGCCGTTGTCGGGCTTTTAGCACGTTCGGTGCCGCAAATACAGGTTTTTGTGGTTGGTTTTCCATTGACTATAATGCTTGGAATTTTGTTCCTGCTTTTCGGATTGCCGTTTTTTGCACAGGCTGTGTACCAGATGTTTGAGAAGCTCGACACACAAATATTCGATGCTCTTAAATTGCTGGGAGGTTAGCATTTTAACTGACAATACCAGCAGCACAGTATCATTCCGGATTATCCGGCAGACTTACACATTTTTTGAACGCTGAACATAACAGTTAATCTTTAAAGCTGAATGGCAGAACAACAGGGTCAGGAAAAAACCGAAGCTCCAACGGAGAAAAAACGCAGAGAGTCCCGTGAAGAGGGTCAGGTTGCTTTCAGCAGAGAGCTGCCTTCCGCTGCTTTGCTTGCGGGAATCCTGCTGACATTTATTGCTACCAGTCCGTTGATAATTGACGCGTTCCGTGAACTGACAACTCAAATTTTCCGGGAGATGTCACAAGCCGATGAATTATCAATCGGCGGACTGTATGATCTGTCCGGAAAAATATTCTCCGCATTATTTCCTGCCTTCGCGCCCTTTGCGGCAATCATTGTGCTGGTTGGAATTTTGGCTTCCATAATACAGGTTGGTGTCCGCATCACATTAAAAGCAATTGCTCCCAAATTTAATAAAATCAGTCCATTGACCGGTTTAAAACGGCTTTTTTCCACACAGTCGCTGGCCGATTTTCTGAAGAGCATGGGAAAACTGATCATTGTAGGATTTGTTGGTTATATAACCTATATGGACAAAATCACCGAACTTAACGGACTTTCCGTGGCAACGCCTGAAGCCATTCTTGAATACAACTTCACAGTTGTTGCTGAAGTCGCGGGAAAGATAGTACTGGCTTTGGTTGCAATTGCAATTTTCGATTATCTTTACCAACGCTGGCATCACGAAAAGCAGCTGATGATGACCAAACAGGAAGTAAAGGAAGAGACAAAACAGACAGAAGGCGACCCGCAGCTTAAAGCAAGAATACGCCAGATACAGCGTGAAATGTCCAACGCCAGGATGATGCAGGAAGTTCCAAAAGCAGACGCGCTGATTGTTAACCCAACCCACTTTTCCGTGGCCATTCTTTATGACCGTGACGTGATGGAGGCGCCTGAAGTTACCGCAAAAGGCGCTGATCACATGGCACTTCGCATGCGGACAGTTGCACGGGAGAATAATGTTCCAATTCTTGAACGTCCGGAATTAGCCCGCAATTTGTATGCGAATGTAGAGATCGGTGAATCTATTCCGGAACGATTCTACAAAGCAATCGCGGAAATTCTGGCCTTCGTTTACCGCCTCAGAAAGAGTTAAAATTACAGCAGCTACTGCTCCTGAATTTCCTTTCCTTCCGAGTAAACTATAATTATTTTAATCTGTGCTTTTGGAGCGCAACTTGCAACAGGCAGTCGGGAGTGTTTCGCTTCAGAGACACAAAAATTATTTTGATCCCCTTGGTAATGGATGACCAGTGGCCGCAGCAAGCATACCTCTAAATAATGTAGTCAAACAGTCTGATGTCGTTCTCGCGGCAGGTGTGATGTCAATGCTGCTGATTATGGTGGTGCCTCTGCCGATTCTGATTTTGGATCTGCTGCTTGCATTAAGCATCACTGTAGGCGTGCTTATCCTTTTTGTTGCATTATTTACAAAAAGTTCTCTTGAGTTTTCTTCATTTCCTTCCGTATTGCTGATTGCCACAATTTTCCGGCTTTCGGTTAATGTTGCTTCCACGCGATTGATTCTGCTTGAAGGTCATCAAGGTACTGGCGCCGCCGGTGCTATTATAAATTCCTTTGGAGAATTTGTAGTAGGCGGGAATCAGATTGTGGGGATAATCATTTTCCTGATTCTGGTTATCATCAATTTTGTGGTCATCACCAGAGGTACAGGACGTATCGCGGAGGTGGCCGCACGTTTTACATTGGATGCAATGCCTGGAAAACAGATGGCAATTGACGCGGATTTAAATGCAGGACTGATCGATGAAGACGAAGCACGCAACCGTCGTTCAACAATTCAGCGTGAATCAGATTATTTCGGTGCTCTTGACGGTGCAAGCAAGTTTGTACGTGGTGACGCCATCGCGGGCCTGATAATTACCTCAATCAATATTTTAGGTGGTTTACTGGTCGGAGTCACGCAGTTTGATATGACCACCGGAGATGCCTTTGATTCCTATGCGACTTTAACTATTGGTGACGGACTTGTTTCCCAAATCCCCGCACTGATTATTTCTATTTCCGCAGGTATCGCGGTCACCAAAGCCTCTGGTGAAAATAAAATTTCCGTTGATCTGCAGACTCAGATTTTCAGCAATGTTCAGGCGCTGTATGTTGTGTCCGCGGTGCTGCTTACATTCTCATTAATTCCCGGACTGCCTATTGCGCCGTTCATGCTTCTGGCGGTTTTAACTTTTGCCCTGGCGCAGGTCAGTAAACGTTCAAACATACAAATTGCCGAAGAGGAACACCAGGAAGAGCAGGCGCGTCTGCAGAAAGAGTTAAGTGATGAGCCGGAAGATATTGAATCTCTGCTTCCAATCGATATACTTGGCTTGGAGCTTGGTTACGGCATGATACCGCTTGTTGATGAAGAGCAGGATGGAGAACTGCTGAAACGTATTAAAGCAATACGCAGACAAATTGCTCTTGATTATGGTTATATTGTGCCTCCGCTGCATATTAAAGATAACCTCGAACTCTCTCCCGGAGAATATTCAATTACAATCAAAGGCATTGAAATTGCCAGAAATGAACTGATGATAGGACATCACCTTGCCATGAAAACCGGTGATGTGGATGAAGAAATTCCGGGAGTGGATACAGTGGAGCCTGCATTTGGATTGCCGGCAATCTGGATATCAGAAGAAGACGAAGAGCGTGCGCAATTTGCCGGATACACTGTTGTTGACCTTCCAACTGTTCTGGCCACACATCTGACAGAAATCCTCAAAAATCATGCTTACGAATTCATCGGCCGTCAGGAAACACAGAAACTGATTGATACTCATGCTGAAACTGAACCAAAAGTTGTTGAAGAATTAATTCCATCACTGCTATCATTAGGCGTCGTACAAAAAGTACTGCAGAATTTGCTCAGGGAACTTGTATCTATCCGTGATCTTCATACAGTGCTGGAAACTCTGGCAGATGTGGCGCCGATCACCAAAGATCCGGAATTGATTACAGAACATGTACGGCAGGGGCTGTCCCGGCAGATTACCCGGCAATATCAAACTCCGGATGGTTTGCTCCCTTTGATCACCATGAACCAGGATTTAGAAAATCAAATTGCCAGCGCGATTCAGGATTCCGGGCAGGGTGCTTATCTTGGCTTGAATCCTAACATGGCACAGGCGATCATAAATGGAATCGACGGTATGATGGAACTTTTTACTGTAAATAACTACCAGCCGCTTTTGCTTTGTTCACCGCTGATACGCCCGCATGTTAAAAAACTGGTAGAACGTTTTATTCCAAATCTGGTTGTACTTTCCCATAATGAAGTGGCACATGATGTGAGGATTGAAGCCCTTGGCGTTGTGGAACTGAGTGGTTAGAAAATCCATGATCTCTCAAGCATTACGATCATTTGCTGAAAAGTAAAAAATGAAAATCTGTTTTTAAATCCTGACTCTTATGAACCTGAAACGCTATCGCGTAAAAAATATCAAAGAAGCACTCGCATTTATCAAACGGGATCTGGGACCTGACGCCCTAATTGTTTCCACACGCCAGGTTAAGGAAGGAAAAGGAGCTTTCGGAATGTTCGGCAAAACCATGCTGGAAGTAACTGCTGCTGCAAGTGAAGGTAAAAAAGCAGCCGTCCCGGCAAAGACGCCTGAAACAAAAGCGGTCGGGGCATACCGTGGTGATTCAGAAATTTCTGACACAACAATGGCTAACACCTTCCTGACTCCACAAAATAAACCGGCCCTTTCAATAACGGATGAAACACGCAAAATGATGCTTCCGATTCAAAAAGAACTTCAGGGGATACGGGTAACTTTGGGTGATTTGAGTAATCAGTCTGACGGTTTAAACAGCCACATGGTGGGTCAGTTGAAACATGAACTGGGAGAAATGCGGCACATGCTGCATATACTGGCATCCAACTCTGGTGCTCTCTCTGAACCGGATCTTCCGGAAAATCTGCTGCTGCTTTACCAGCAAATGAAATTCAGCGGATTGGAAGAAAAATTCGCACGGCGTCTTGCGCTGGAGGCACAGCGAAACATGTCGGAGGAGGACGCCGATAATTATGCTTATGTAAAAATTTTCATCGCACGGATGCTGATGAAAATAATAAAAATTACAAGAGGCCTGGAAAGCTTGAAAACCAAGCAAAGAATTGTGGCACTGATGGGACCGACCGGAGTGGGCAAGACCACCACTGTGGCAAAGATTGCTTCAGAGCAAATGAGGAAATACAAGCGCAAAGTAGCTCTTATTTCTGTTGCCACAAACCACAGCTCCGCCGCCAGGCAAATTCGATCATATGCCAAAATGCTCAAAGCTCCATTCAGTGTTGTTTCCGATAAAGCTGAAATGAACAATGCCATCAGCAGCTATGAAGATTATGACTCAATAATTATCGACACAGACGGATGTTCCCAACGCAATGATAAGCAGCTGCTGGAAATGCGCGAATTCTTTGACGAACGGGGGCGAATACATAATTATCTTGTTCTCAGCGCTACAAGTAAAGACAGTGACATGAATGAAGTCACAAGGAAATTTGGCTGTATGCCGATTGACAGTATCATTTTTACAAAACTGGATGAAAGTGCGGCTTATGGCTCACTTTTCAACCATGCAATCCGTTTCAAAAAACCTCTCTCATATTTGTCTGTAGGACAGAAAATCCCTGAGGATATTGAAGTCGCCTCAAAGGAACGTTTGGTGGATTTACTGCTGAACATTTCCGGAACATGAGAAATGAGTGGTAACAATGCCTGCCACACAAAATCCTTACACTGAACAGACCCGGCAAAGCAGGGAAGATCAGCTGGAAAAACATGCGCACCTGGTAAAACGTGTAGTAACCAGAATGGCCGCGCGTCTTCCTCCGGGAGTTGACCAGCAGGAGCTTGAACACGTCGGCTGTATCGGACTGCTGGACGCAGTTGATAAGTTTGATCCCAAACGAGATGTGCAGTTCAAAACATACGCGGAATTCCGCATCAAGGGTGCCATTCTTGATGAGCTGCGCTCCATGGACTGGGTACCTCGTTCGGTTCGTGCCGCCACCAACGAATGGAGTGAGGCATGGCGCAGCATGACTTTTGAACTCGGGCGTGAGCCAAATGATCATGAAATGGCGGAACAGATGGATATGAACCTTGATGAATATCACCAGTTCATTCTCAAGGCCAGTCCTACTCCTTTGATCTCCATTGAAGAATTCAAAGCACAATCAAATCAGGAAGAAAGCGTCAGTTTGCTGGAAATCCTGGCCAAGCCTGGAGAAAAAGATCCCTTTGACCTGCTTTCAATGCAGCAGATGAAGAACAAGCTTGCTGATGCAGTTTCTCAGCTTGATGAACGGGAACAGCTCATTCTAAAACTTTATTATGAAGAAGACCTGAACTTAAAGGAAATTGGGGAAGTTCTGGGAGTAATTGAATCCAGGGTTTCACAAATCCGTACAAAGATAATCCTCAAACTGCGGGCCAAATTGAGACTGATGACCAGGGAGAGAATGGAGGGTTAACAAAACTCAAACCACCGCAATGCCGGAAAACAGAGATTCAATTGAAGAGCTGCTTCAGGAAATGATTGCGCATCAGCAGGCAAAAGTTCTCAAAGTCGCACGTGAAATTGTTCCGGACGCGACTCCGGAAGACATCCGCAATCCACAGGATTTTCCGGATCTTGTAGCAGATACGCTTTTCAATTACGAAGACGGTATCCTCACCGGCTATCTTTCTCTTCAGACAGCACTGCGCAGCCGCACCAAAACAGAAAATCCGGATTCCCAAATTTAACTTTTAAAGCCAAGGATCATTCCTGCTCCTCTCAATACATGCCTGTTTTCCGGCCTTCTTATGGTTTGACAAATTAGCCTGAAAGCTTTAGATTCCGGCCAATATTTGATTACCGCTTAAAAAGAAAAAATGTCGACCTCGGTTGTCATTCAGACTTTCGCGGGAATTTCATGTTTTTTCAAATCCATCATATAATATGAAAGCACGCATTCCTTCAGGGATGTTTCTGATTTCCGCTGCCTCCCTGATGTACGAAATCAGCCTTGCTCGTCTGCTGGCAATTGAGTTGTGGCATCATTATGCTTTTCTGATCATCAGCTGTGCCCTGCTTGGCTATGGTGCAGCTGGAGCGTTTCGTCTGATCTGGTCCGGACACATCCCCGTATTCCTTCCGGCGCTCAGTTTTTCTCTGCTGCTGATACCGCTTTTCCTGCTCAGCAGTCACCTTCCCTTTGACCCAGCGCTGATGTCGCTTGATCCATGGCATGGAGGCTGGCTGCTGCTGAATTTCCTGCTGCTGGCTGTGCCCTTTTTTCTTGCCGGGCTGACACTCAACTTGTTGCTGGAACAATACACCGATCACGCGCATTTTCTTTACGCTTTTGATCTGGTCGGCGCTTCCTTTGGCATCCTGCTGTTTTTCATTTTTGTTCCGCATCTTACAGAAACAGAAGTGCTGGGCGTATCCGCCTTACTTGCCGCAGGAAGCAGCCTCTGCCTGACCTCCGGGAAAAAACAAATTGCTGCCGCACACATGATTTCACTGGCGTTGCTACTAGGCTGGTTTGGGCTGGAAAAACTTGAAATCAGAATCAGCGACTACAAGGAACTTCCGCTGGCATTACGTCATCCTGAAAGCAGGATTTTGGAAACACAACGCGATGCCTCAGTACGGATAGACACCCTGAAAACTCCGCTGGCCCGCTTTGCTCCCGGATTGAGTCTGTCATATGGGGGAACACTTCCGGAACAGCTGGGACTTACACTGGATGGGGACCGTCTCACGGGAATGGCACCTCTGGTTCCCGAATCATTGGGAGAATACCTGCGATTCCTTCCGGAGTGGATACTTTATTTTGAACAGCTTCCTCCGGAAAATGTGCTGATCATGAAAACAATCGGCGGACAGCAGGCACTGGCCGCGGTTGAGGTCGGGGCTGCATCAGTCATGATTCAGACTCCTTACACGCTGCTGGCGGAAACGCTGAGGAACAGCAGCCAATTCCCGCAAATCAATGTGCGTTCAATCGGAGCACGCGCCCTGCTTGCAGAAACATGTCAGGAACCTTGTCAACAGCAGCAGCACAATTTTGACAGGATTCTAGTTACTGTCGAAAATTCCGCGCCGGTTGGAAGCACAGGCATGTCCCCGCTGAAAACCGATCTGCTGATGAGCGTTGAAGGGGTACAGTCACTGATGTCCCGCCTGTCGCCCGGAGGCTGGCTGGCAGTGCACCGTTTCCTGCTTCCGCCGCCACGAGCCGAAATGCGCCTGCTATCCACCGTGATTGATGCTACCCGCGGTTTGGGATTGCATCCGGAACAACGTCTTGGCGTTTTCCGGACTCTCAGTACGATGATGATTCTGGTTTCACGTGAATCGTGGTCTCCTGAAGACCGCCGTCGCTTCATTGAATTTTGCCGTGACAGAGGTTATGCAGCGGTTTATTATCCGGGCATGCCTGACAGGGAAATGAATCAAGGCATACCGCTTCCGGAACCGGTATATGCACGGGGAGTACAACAGCTGCTTTTCGATGCTGAGGCTTTTCACCAGCAGACCCCTTTTGATCTTGAGCCGGTTTCCGATGACCGACCCTATTTTGAACTTTTCCTTGACTGGTCCAGGTTAGATGAAATCCATCAGAGTCTTGGCGGTAAATGGGAAGGTCTGGCTGAAGCCGGACTGCTGGTTCCGCTGCTGTTCGCTGGAGTTAGTCTTTGTTCACTATTGCTGATTGGGGTGCCGATTTTGCCGCATTTCAGGAGGACAGCAAACCCGTTTTCAATGCTGCTTTATTTTGGCGGAATCGGCCTGGCTTTTATGCTGGCGGAAATTGCACTGCTGGAAAAACTGACTCTGTTTCTGGGGCATCCTCTGTATTCATTCGCGCTGGTACTGGGCGGACTGCTGACTGCCAGCGGACTTGGTTCATTTCTGAGCCGCAGCTGTACGAGACTGGAAATTCGGTTTTTCATGCTGCTGCTGATGTCTGTGTTGTTCAGCTGTTACTGGATACTTCCTGACATGCTGGGGCTGCTCTCCGGAAAAGGATTGATCCTGAGGCTGCTGCTGGCCTGGTTTGTGGTAAGCGCGTCCGGATTGCTGATGGGAATACCATTCCCCGCGGGACTGAAATACTTCGCGGCAAGCACCACAGGAAATGAAGAGCGAAGGGTAAGGGTGGCGCTGTGCTGGTGCAGCAATGCCTGTGCTTCGGTTACAGGCGCTGTTGGAGCACTGTTGATTGCGCAGATTCTGGGACAGTCAGTACTATTTCTGCTGGCATCACTGCTTTATGGCGGAGCATGGCTGATCATTGAATTACGGAGAAAATAACAGAACCGCGGTTTATTCCTGGGCCCTGCCGACCATTGGAACGAAGCGCACCTGACCATGCTGCGAAGCACGAGTTTCACCCTCAGAGTTTTTTTCTATAAGGGTCATATTCTGGTAATAGCGTACATTGCCAAGCGGCAGAATCAGTTTCCCACCGGGCTTCAGTTGATCCAGCAGCGGACGCGGTACATGGTTTGCCGCGGCAGTTATGATGACACGGTCAAAGGGAGCATGTTCCTTCCAGCCGTAATAACCGTCTCCTTGCCGAACTTGCACTCTATATCCCAGCAATCTCAAACGGATTTTAACATCGCGAGCCAGGTTCGGTCTGATTTCCATGGAAAAGGTATGTGCCCCCAGTTCGGCCAGGATCGCAGCCTGATAGCCTGATCCTGTGCCGATTTCAAGTACCTTCATTCCCTTCTCAAGCTCCAGCATCTCCGACATCCATGCAACCACATAAGGTTGACTGATAGTCTGCCCTTCACCGATCGGCAGCGGTCGGTCGGCATATGCCAAACCGCGAATGCTCTCAGGCACGAACTCGTATCTTGGCACATCCATCATCGCCTTCAGCACTTCCGTACTTGTTATCCCCCGTGGCTTAAGATCCACCTCAATCATCCGTCTTCGCTTTTCCTCCCATTTTTCAGCAAGTGCCGAATTCAACACAAACATGAAGAAAGCCAGAGCTGAAAAGCAAAGCAATCTGATTATGAGGAATTTTTTTGTGTGGGTTGCTGTCATTATTGCTGTTGTCAGTTTAGTGTTTTTTCCCTGGCTAATCATTAGTCTATTTACCTTTATGCGGACAGTTCATTCGAGTTTGAAAAAAACTCCTCTCATTTAATCAATATATTCCTGAGTATAGATTGTACGCGAGGGCCAGTGCATACCGCTCAGCAGCTGACCACGGACTGTATCAATACAGACCGCGTATGAAGACTCAGGACGGATCATGAAACGTGTATCAAAAAAATGCGGCTTAACGTAACGGTATCCGTTGTGACCAAAAACCTGGAAAATTCCTTCCCGCGGAACAGGATCTTCCCGATTCCAGATTATACTCTCTTCAAGCGGGCTTCGTTCAAGATGATCTGAAGTCTCAATGTCCTCCAGACTCCAGCGCCTGTGAATCGGTGCATGTGTCACAATCAGTCCCTCCTCCCGGAAAAGCAGAGGCAGAGATTCAAGGTAATCCATCAGGATTTCAGGCAGGGAACCTGTGCGTTCAAGTCCCAGAGAATAAAGTGTGGCATCGCCGCTGTTCAGAAGCCAGATATTGGGCATATAAATTCCGCTGCCCTTAAAAAAATCCAGCATCATGTGCTCATGATTCCCCAGCAGCGCTTTTCCGTTTAGCCGGAAAAACTCAAGCACCTCCCGGGAACGCGGTCCGCGGTCAATCATATCACCCACAGAAACAGGCTCATCATCCGGCATCTGTTTCAGCAAAGCCCTCAGAGTATGGTAATTACCCTGGATGTCTCCGATCAGGTTCATTTTTTCATTCGGCAGCTATGACTTCAGCCAATGGTTGGCGGCTTCATCTGCCTGACTCTCTTTTTAAATCGAAACCCTGTGCTTCTGTTTTTAGAGTTTTTTATATTGACAACAGTCTGCTCATAGATGTCATTCCGGGCAAAGCGTAGTGAAGACCCGGAATCCAGGGTAATTGCTTAATACTGTTGCTCTGCAGTCGGTTAAGTCAGTGGCAATATCTGGGACGTTAAGCTGACCTTGGATATGAAGCACTGTTTATGCAATCCCAAATTTACTTAATTTCATAGTAGTTCCAAAATCCCTTTACGCTGCCTTCCGACACATTGCTGCCTAAAAAATTTCTTGACAAGATATGTGGATAATATATAACATCCAGCAGATTAATTCCATTTAGTATTATAGCTTTTTAAGAGCAAAACCAACAATAGAATTCGCTCAGAAATTACTCTGCTCAGATAAAGTAACTTGCTGAATATCAAGGTAATTTAATACATTGATATAATTTACAAACCACAAATTGAAAGGCTCCTTGCATGTCAGAAAAACCAATCAGCCGCTTCCCTGTTCCTGAGCTGAAGGATCTGCCGGAAGACGTCAGGGATAGAATACTGGCTGTTCAGGAGAAGTCCGGATTTGTTCCGAATGTTTTCCTGGCGCTCGCCAATCGTCCGGATGAATTCCGGGCATTTTTTGACTATCATGACGCCTTGATGGAAAAAGAAGGCGGGCTTAGCAAAGGAGAAAGAGAGATGATTGTGGTTGCGACTTCAGCCCACAATCAATGCATTTACTGTGTTGTGGCACACGGAGCAATATTGCGGATACGGGAAAAAAACCCGCAGCTGGCAGACCAGATCGCAACGAATTACCGCAAGGCAGACATTACTCCAAAGCAGAAATACATGCTTGATTTCGCCGTCAAAGTCGCCATGCGCTCACATGAAATCAGCGGCGATGATATTGACGAAATGCGAAGCCACGGTTTTTCTGATGATGATATCTGGGACATCGGGGCAATTTCAGCCTTGTTTGCTTTATCAAACAGAATGGCCAACCTGACAAGCATGAGACCAAATGACGAGTTTTATCTTTTGGGACGCATTCCAAAAGAAAAACCTTAATGCCCCTTTCAGCCCCCACTCCGTAATGCAAAAGAAATTTTTTCTGCATCAAACAATAATACCGGTTCTGATCATCTCTTTTTGCTTGATGACACAGTCCGCGTCGGCCAAAACAATCCTACAGGGCGAAAGCAAGGGCATGAAATTCCAGGTTGAAAAAGTCGCCGAGCGTCTCCGAATTCCATGGGGAATGGTTTTTATTGCTCAGGATGAAATTCTATTTACCGAACGAAACGGCAGGATTGGGATTCTTGCTCCATCCAGCGGAAAAGTTGTGCGCATCACCGGCGCGCCGAAAGTGCGTGCATCCGGACAGGGCGGCCTGCTGGACGTGGCGGTCAGTCCTGGATATAAGCCCGGAGACTGGCTTTACTTTACCTACAGCAAGAAACAGAGCGGAACAGGCTCAGCAAATGCTGCCACCACACTGGCGCGTGCAAAACTGCGGGGAGATCAGCTTATCGATTTGGAGGATCTGCTGTTAACACAGTCCGCAAGCGATTCGGACAGGCATTTTGGCAGCCGCATCACATTTGATGGAGAGGGTCATCTCTTTTTTTCAGTTGGAGATCGGGGCATGCGTCCCAGCGCCCAGGACCTGAGCACACATTCCGGATCAATTCTGCGTTTAAGAATTGACGGCAGTGTACCGGAAGATAATCCGTTTGTGAATCAGTCCGGCACGCTTCCGGAAATTTGGAGTTATGGACATCGCAATACGCAGGGACTTTTCTATGACCGGCTGCGGCTGCGGCTCTGGTCGATTGAACACGGACCTCGAGGCGGTGACGAAATCAATCTCATCCAGCCCGGACTTAATTACGGATGGCCGGTAATCTCCTACGGCAAGGAGTATTATTCCCCCGCTCAGGTTGGCGAAGGCACGGAAAAGGAAGGCATGGAACAGCCGGTGAAATACTACACGCCCTCTATTGCTCCCGGAAGTTTGATTGTCTATTCCGGAAAAGCCTTTCCTGCCTGGAAAGGGAATTTATTTGCCGGTGCCTTGAAATTGAGACACCTGAACCGCGTGGAAATTGATCCGGAAGGAAATGCTGTTGCCGAGGAGCGCCTGCTGGAAAAGCTGAGGGAACGAATCCGTGCAGTAGTCGAAAGCCCTGAAGGCTGGCTTTATCTCTCTACCGACAGGGGGAAAATCCTTAGATTAAAACCTGCTGAAAAGAGCTAGCGAAAATGACAGGCTTTTAAGAGAGTCATTAAAGGGAATAAAGGAAATACTGTATAAGACACATTAGTCATCCCGGACTTGCTCCGGGATCCAGGGGGAATGACTGCTATATTAAACAGAGGTGCGGAACCATTATCACAACCGCAGGCAATACACTGGATTCCCGCCTGCGCGGGAATGACAAAGTTACCACCGAAACATTTACTGGATTCCCGCTTACTCGAGAATGACATCTTTTTATGTTTAACAAGGATAAATAAGTGAAAAAAGCAGTAATCATTGGCGTCGGTGCGGAACTAGGTTTAGGGGCTCAGCTGGCAAAACGATTTGCCTCAGAAGGGCTGCATGTTTTCATCGCCGGACGTAGCCTTGACAGAATTGAGGAACGTGCAGATGAAATTTCCAAGGCAGGCGGAAAAGCCACCGCGGTTTGTGCTGACACCGCCGATGAAGAACAGGTGATCGAGTTATTCAATAAAGCCGGCAGTGACCCGGGCCTGGCAATCTACAATGCCGGAAACAATTTTCCAGGTCAAATCATTGACATGGACGCAGAATTCTTCAGGAAAAGCTGGGAAACATGCTGCTTCGGCGGTTTCCTGTTTGGACGTGAGGCACTCCGCCGCATGTCACCTTCCGGAAGCGGAACACTGCTTTTCACCGGCGCTAGCGCCTCATTGCGGGGTCGTCCGAATTTTGGCGCCTTCAATTCCGCCAAGTCCGGACTGCGTACTCTTGCCCAGGCAATGTCCAAGGAATACGGCCCGCAGGGAATCCATGTAGGACATGTTATAGTTGACGGTTCTATTGCCGGTGAAAAAATAAGGAGCAGAATTGCTGATTTTGACCAAAAACTTGATGACGGCCGACTGATCAATATAGACGGAATCGTTGACGGCTACGTATTCCTTTACAATCAGTCTCCCCAGTCCTGGACATTTGAACTAGATCTTCGCACATCCAAAGAAAAGTGGTAAATATGAAAAAACTTTTACTGGTGACAGCCTTGTACTTTATGTTTTCAGGATGGGCCGGAATAAATCCGACCTTGGCCAATACACCCCCCTTGCATACGGAAGTAATAGAGTTAAAGCGGCAGGGCTGGAAGGTTACAGAAATTCACAGCAGCATCGAAGAACGTCCCGGAATCAAGCCCTACCAGAATCTCACACGTGTTGTTCAGGTAGTAAAGTACAGGCTGAATAAAGGCAGAAACATTCTGTTCTGTGTTGTTGAATACGACAGCCAGTGGGATACTATCCATGAATCATGTGCGGATAGTCAACAAGAAGCTGAAAAGAAACTGCTGCAACAGTCTGATTTATAAGACCGTTTTTGCTAAGCCTCATCTTTTACTGAAAGAAGACTTATTTCTCTCCCCCTCGTTCAGGCCTTCTCCCCAAGGGAGAAGGGGGATGGCAATGCCTGAGCGAAGTCAAAGGTACGTTGGGTGGGGGTCATGAAAGCAAAATGTTTGTTAATGATTTGGAATCACTATTGTACCGCCACAAGACAATCTCAATGAACAGCCGGCTCATCCTCGCAATCCTCGCCCTGATGCTTTTCCGCATCGAACCAGCCACTGCCAAGAGGCCTTACACATTGACCACGAACGACTGGCAGGAAATCACCCGCGAACACTTGCAGTTTCTGGAAGGAGCGCCTGCGGACACTCCCCTGAAAGTGTTGTAGTCCGCCGACTGGGAGGACACGCTTTCCAGCAAGCAGGCGTATGTCGATGGGTTCTGGATGAAATTACAACTACAAAACGAGTCCGCATCTGAACTGTTCGGCCTTGGTGTCGCTGGGGGACTGCTGGAGCATCTTGATCCTGCGGAATATCCTCTTTCTTGGACAGCGCACCTACCTTGCGCTCCTGAACAACTCTGAAGAAGGAATTTCCAACAACATCCTCGCAGATCGGCTCAAAACGCTCTGCGAAACCGGGAGGCTGAGAGGGAGGCAAACTCAGATCAATCTCATAGAAGCCGGACAATCCTGTTTACTGCTGTCTGTGCCAGGGTTAATGCGTTACATTGTAAACTTAAATTGTGATTACAATTGCAGTAAACTGATTCATATTTAATCATCACCAAATCTTGGAACACCTTGCTTTCTAGCCCCTCACACACCACACCTTCGACTTCGCTCAGGCATCGCGGTCCACCCTCTCCCGCTGGGAGAGGGCTATGGTGAGGGGAAGGGCAGGATTTAGCTGTTCCTATTGAGATTTTCTATAAATTATTAATGATGTTAAAGTGGCGTGCATGTATTAAATTTACTCCAGGCTGACTCGCCAGGCAGTAACAAGACCCACCAGCATCAGCGGGACGAAGGCCGCGAAGGACCAGAAGGCAACATTCTGCGCCACCGTCACGCTGCTGGCTTCGGAGAATCCGGAATAGTTGGCGATGATTCCGCTCAGCGCAGATCCCATCGCCATCGCCACACGCATGAAGGTGGGTATGGAAGCCGAAGCCTGGGTGCGCTCTTTTTCCGGAACATTGGCGATGATGCGCTTTGAGACAAAACTCCAGGACATACCGAAGCCCATGCCCATGATGACGGCAAACAGGGCTATCAGCCAGAGCGGTCCAGATGGCATGGCGTAGATCAAGCCGAGCATCGATACACTCACGAAAACCGCTCCCGTCCGAATCAGCCGGGGTTCTATACGCTCCCTTACTCCGGAGGTGAAGATTGCGGTCAGTGTCCAGCCCAGCGATTCAAGAGCAATGACGTAGCCAGCAACCAGCGGTGCTGCCCCGAAGATTATATACATCAGCAGCGGTCCATAGACGGTCAGTGAGATGGTTGCCATGAAGAGGGCCGACATCATCACCAACCCGGAACCTGATACAGTCCGAGGGTCCAGGATTCCCCTGGGAAAGATGCGGTTTTTGCTGTCCGCGTCCTGCTTGAGAAAAATCAGCAGCAGCACAATTCCTGCCGCGCAAAGTCCGCTTGCAAATTGTGTGGATGTCACCACTCCTGCCTGGCAGATCGCCAGCACCGCGATGCTCAGCAGTCCAAGCCGCGCGAAGGGCATTGCTTGCTGAATGGAGTCGGTTTGGGTATGTAACTGGCGGCGAAGCAACGGAGGGGCGATGAACACAGTGACCAGGCCTTGTACCGCAAAAGCCCAGAAGGCACCCCGCCAGTTTCCCCCTGAGACGAAATATCCCCCGATCAACGGCCCGCACAAGGATGAAATACCCCAGATTCCGGAAATCACGGCAATGACACGCACCCACATTTTTTGCGGGAATAAAGTGGACGCGCCGATGAAAGCCAGCGAGACCAGTGCACCACCGCCCATGCCCTGAAGTATGCGTCCCACGATCATGGTAGTCATATCCGGGGCATAGCCGCTGAGCGCGCATCCAAGTACATAGAGAATTCCGGCCGCGATTTCGGTACGGACGATTCCGGTACGCATAACCACCAGACCAGCAATGGCTCCGGTCACAACTGAGCCAAGCTGGTAAAGCGTATAGGTCCAGCTGAGGTACGGCAGCCCGCCGATGTCCTCTACCGCAACAGGCATCACCGTGGCCACAAGCGTGGAATCAGCGGCATAGAGCCACACGCCGAAACACAATACCAGCAGACGGTACAGGTGTTCTGATTCAGTCAGCGCTGATAAAGGGACAAGTTCAGCCTCGGGTTGGGACATGCTGTGTACTGTAGAGAATGGATGGAATCATGTATTAGTATTTTTTTGAGAAAAGTATGCAGACAGGCTGATTAACTTTTTTTATTCAAATCAAAATCATAATAAGTATTTTCAACGACGCAGTAGGATAACATTTCAGTGTTCAATAATAAAGAAAGTGTTTCAGCTGCTATGCATCCCAAAGGTGTTTTTTGAGAAACACTTTTCTTGCTCAATTATCCAAATAGTGCTAAATAATATATCCAGTGGAAATCGGAAGCCGTTCCTTTTAATAAACCTTGATCAATAACCAAAGAAATCCCTCAGCCGGTTACTATGACTGAATCAACACCAAGACGTAAACTTGCGGCCATCCTCGCCGCCGATGTGGTAGGCTTCAGCAGGAAGATGGGTGAGAACGAAGAGCGCACTTTGCACAATCTCAAAGCCTGCCGCAGTTTGACCGATGAAGCAATCAAGGCACACCACGGACGAGGCTTCGGCAGCGCCGGGGATTCAATAATTGCCGAGTTCGGAAGTCCGGTGGACGCCGTTGTAACCGCAGTGGAGTTCCAGAAAAACATCATGGATCGCAACAACGAAGTCGATCCGGAAGACCAGATGCAGTTCCGGGTTGGTCTGAACATGGGGGATGTGATCATTGAGGGTGACAACCTCTATGGTGAAGGCGTAAATGTGGCCGCAAGGCTTGAATCTGCAGCGGAACCGGGAGGCATCCTGGTCTCCGGGAAGTTCTACGATGAAGTGCGCCGAAAGCTGGACCTCGGCTTCGAGAACAAAGGAGCACAGGATATGAAGAACATCGATGAACCGGTGCATACCTTCAAGGTTTTGCTGGGATACGAAGGGGAGAAAGCAGATGCAGTTCCCTCAGCCTCATCAGCAAAATCCCCCGACTCCTCTCCACCGAAAGCTGCTGAAGCCAAGACCAGAGTCCCTGCAATCGCTGTGCTTCCATTCACGAACATGGGGGGTGATCCGGAACAGGAATACTTCGCAGACGGCATCACCGAGGACATCATAACCAATCTCTCCCTCTGGCGCACCTTCCCGGTGATTTCCAGAAACTCCAGCTTCACCTTCCGGGGGCAGTCGCACAACTTAAAGCAGGTTGCCAAGGAACTTGGCGCCCGTTATATAGTGGAGGGCAGCGTCCGCAAGGGCGGAACCCGTGTGCGCATCACCGCGCAGCTGATTGATGCGGAGGAGGACCACCACCTCTGGTCAGAGAAGTGGGACCGCACGCTGGAGGACATCTTTGACGTGCAGGATGAAGTTTCTGAAGCGATCGCCCGGCGGGCGGCGCCTTCAGTTACCGACCATGAACTCAAAAGATTGAGCCGAGAACGGCCTAAAAATCTGAGCGCCTGGGAAGAATACCTGCAGGGCATGAAATTTTTTAATGACAGAAATTATTCAGATCTTGATAATCATGGGCTTACTGAAGCTAGTACCCATTTTGAAAAGGCCATTGCGCTGGATGATACTCTTTCCGATGCTTATGCCTATCTTTCACTTTGCGGATTTTGGGATTTAGTACACTTCACCACTGATGACTCAAAAGCAACCCTGGAGATGATGAAAATTCATGGACGCAAAGCAGTGACATTGAACCCCAAAAACCCTGTGGCATTGGTGGGCCTTGCCGCTCATTACTTTTTCAGCGGCGACTTTCCCAATGCCTTGAACAACGCGGAGAAGGCGGTCCAGTTCAATCCCAGCTATGCATTAAGTTTATGGTGGTTGGGCCTCATTCAAGCCCATGCAGGCAAGTACACGGAATCTGAAGAATCTGTCCTCAAAGCCATTGAATTGAGTCCGGTTGATCCCGAACTGGAAAGAATTTATGGCGCATTGTTCTGCTCATATCTTGGTCAGGAGAGATATCAGGAAGCTCTTGAGGCTGCGGACAAGGCTTTGCAGTATCATCCGGATCAGGGGCATATGCTGGGCTGGCGGACAGCTGCTCTGGGTCACCTGGAAGCAGGTCCGGAAGCCAAAGCTGCTCTGGAGAAATATCTTAAACTCCGTCCTAACCTGAAGACCAAAGATGATTTTCGCAAAATATTTGTTCCAAAATCAATGTTGGCGGACCCCATCATTGAAGGTCTAGTTAAGGCAGGATGGGAACCTGAGGCTTAACCTTGTTTGGTTGAGCGCCAAAACAGAATCAAAATGAACACAAATAACCAGGAAGAGACAATGAGTGAACAACCCAAATTACAAAGGAGGTATCCGTTTATGCCATCATTGTTGCCGGAAAAAATATAAAATTCACTGAAACAAGACTCAAGCTTTTAAAAACAATATGAGTGACGACATCCGCTGGAAACAGCGTTATTCCAATTATCAGAAAGCGCTCAGCCAGCTGCAGAAATTTGTAGACAAAGGAGAATTGTCTGAACTTGAAGAGCTGGGATTGATAAAAGCATTTGAATACACTCATGAACTGGCATGGAACACCTTGAAGGATTTTCTGGAATTTCAGGGGCAATCAGGCATCTATGGTTCAAGAGACGCGATTCAAAAAGCTTTTCAATTAAACCTGATTGAGGACGGCGAGGGATGGATGGACATGCTGAAAAGCAGAAACAGGACATCTCATACATACAATCAGGAAACGGCCAGAGAAATAAGTCAGGCAGTAATAACCCAATATTTCCCTCTTTTTCAAAAACTAAACAACAAACTGAAGTCACTCGTTTCTAGTACATGAGAATTGAAGAAAAAGAACTTTACGGACTTTCTCTGGAAACATGTCAAAAAATCCATCATGTATTGGAGAGTTTTGAAGAAGTTGAGGAGGCAGTATTGTACGGTTCGCGTGCCAAGGGAAATCACAAATCCGGATCCGATATTGACTTGACACTGAAAGGCGTGAAACTAAATTTAAAAGTGTTAAACCGAATCAGCCTTGAGCTGGATGATTTATATTTGCCATATACGATTGACGTATGCATTTATCACCAGATTGACAACCCGGATTTAATAGACCATATACAACGAGTGGGCAAAGTTTTTTATTCGCACTGACTACCCCTCACCCATGCCCTCTCCGTTGGGGAGAGGGGGGACCGCGATACCTGATCGGAGTCGAAGGTGCGGTGGGTGAAGCGAAAGCAGGTTTGAAAACTTTTCAAGTAACTAAATCGAAATCATCTACCTATTATTGAAAAATTCTTATGACCGAATCAACACCAAGACGTAAGCTGGCCGCAATTCTTGCAGCTGACGTGGTAGGCTTCAGCAAGATGATGGGCGAAAACGAAGACCGCACTCTGCACAACCTCAAATCCAGCCGCAGTTTGACCGATGAAGCAATCAGGGCACACCATGGTCGTGTCTTCGGCAGTGCCGGTGATTCAATCATTGCCGAGTTCGGCAGTCCGGTGGATGCGATTGTGGCCGCGGTGGAGTTCCAGAGGAACCTGCGGGACCGAAACTCGAGCGCGGCTCCGGAAGACCAGATGCAGTTCCGTGTCGGACTCAATCTTGGAGACGTGATTGTGGAGGGAGACAACCTCTACGGCGACGGAGTAAACGTGGCCGCAAGGCTGGAATCAACTGCAGAACCCGGAGGTATCAGCATTTCAGGAAAGTTTTACGACGAGGTCTGCCGCAAACTCGACCTGAGTTTTGTGAGTACAGGGTCGCAGGAGATGAAGAACATAGCCACGCCTGTCCCCACCTACAAGGTCGAGCTTGGAAATACCTCCGAAGAGCTACAATCCTTCACAGTAGCGGCGTCCGCTGAGACGACACCTCAAGCCGTGCCAGCCCCTGCCACCACAGAAACCAGGGTCCCTGCCATCGCGGTGCTTCCCTTCACCAACATGGGTGGTGACCCGGAACAGGAATACTTCGCGGATGGCATCACCGAGGACATCATCACCAACCTCTCGCTCTGGCGCACCTTCCCGGTGATCTCCCGCAACTCCAGCTTCACCTTCCGGGGGCAGTCACACAACTTAAAGCAGGTTGCCAAGGAACTTGGCGCCCGCTACATCGTGGAGGGCAGTGTGCGTAAGGGAGGCAACCGTGTGCGCATCACCGCGCAGCTTATCGACGCCGATGAAGATCACCACCTCTGGTCGGAGAAATGGGACCGCACGCTGGAAGACATCTTTGACGTGCAGGACGAGGTGTCCGAAGCAATTGCACGGCGGGTTGCACCCTCCGTGACAGGACACGAACAGAAGCGACTCTCCCGCAAGCGTCCGGAAAACCTCAGTGCGTGGGAGGAATACCTGCAAGGACTGCGCTGCTACAACGAACGCCCGCGCTCGGATTACGAAGACCCCGGACTCACGCAGGCCCGGCAGCATTTCGAGCAGGCCATCAAACTGGATTCGACGCTTTCCGATGCCTATGCCCACCTCGCAATTTGCGGGGGTTGGGAATTGGTCCAACGCATCACAAAAAACGTGGACAAAACCCTGGATGCAATGCTGGCCTTTAGCTCTTACAGGTATTGCCACGGCTTACTTCTTTCGGGGAGACCATCCCACTGCACAGGATTATACTCAACGAGCGGTGCAGTTCAATCCCAGTTTTGCCCTGAGTCACTTTTGGCTGGGATTGTCTCAGGTCCATTCCGGGGAGTACCCGCAAGGGGAAAGCTCCGCACTCAAAACCTTGGAACTCAGTCCGGCGGACCCGGACTTGAGTGTCTTTCTTGGGTTACTTTACTTTGCCTGTCTGGGACAGGGGAAATACTATGAGGCGCTTAAAGCGATTGACAAGGCGTTGCAACGGGATCCGGACGTAGGTCATCATTTGGGATTCCGGGCGGCTGTGCTGGGGCATTTGCAGCGACCGGAAGCGAAGGCGGCGCTGGAGCGCTACTTCACCTTGCGTCCCAACCTCAAGGCCCGTGATGACTATCGCAGAATCTTCGTCCCCAATTCCGCGCTGGCGGATCCCATCATCGAGGGGCTGGTCAAGGCGGGTTGGGAACCGGAGGAGTAACCTTGATTTTAGGAATTTACTTTTGTACGCTTTACCAAAATTGTTTGTCGATGCAAATTTCGGCAGGATAGTTTATTAACCCAAACCCCTATCAAGAAAGGTCTCCATGACTGATCAAGCAACCCTAGAAGCATTTCAAGCCAGCTTGCGCGGCCAACTCATCCTGCCGGGGGATGAGGAGTACGACGAGGCCCGCGCCGTTTACAACGCGATGATTGACCGCCGTCCGGGCATGGTGGTCTGCTGTGCAGACGTGGGTGATGTCATGGCCTCCGTCAACTTCGCCCGCGAGAACGGCATGCTCGTCGCGGTTCGCGGAGGCGGACACAACGGTCCCGGACTCGGAACCTGCGACGAGGGCATGGTCATTGACCTCTCCGCAATCAAGTACACGCGGGTTGACCCGCAAGCCCGTACCGCACAGGTTGGAGGCGGTAGCACCTGGGGTGATGTGGACCACGCCACCCATGCCTTTGGATTGGCTGCCCCCAGCGGGATCGTTTCCACCACCGGAGTGGGCGGGCTGACCCTCGGAGGAGGACATGGCTACCTGACCCGCAAGTACGGCCTCACGATTGACAACCTGCTGGGTGCGGACATGGTGCTGGCCGATGGCAGCTTCGTGCCGGTCAGTGCCGAGGAAAACCCCGACCTCTTCTGGGCCATCCGGGGCGGCGGCGGCAACTTTGGGGTCGTCACCGAATTCCGGTTCCAGTTGCATCCGGTTCAAACAGTCGTCGGTGGCCCCACCCTCTGGCCCCAGGAGCAAGCCACCGAAGCAATGCGGTGGTTCCGCGATTTCATGGCACAGGCACCGGAAGACCTCTACGGCTTCTTTGCAACCTTGATCGTGCCGCCGGGACCGCCCTTTCCCGAAGAGCTGCACCTGAAGAAGATGTGCGGGGCCGTCTGGTGCTACACAGGACCGGAATCGCAGGCCGAAGAGGTGTTTCAGCCCACCAAGGATTTTGGGCCTCCAGCAATGTACGGCATCGGGACCATGCCCTTCCCCGCCCTGCAAGCGGCCTTTGACCCCCTCTATCCTCCGGGGATGCACTGGTACTGGAAGGGGGATTTCTTCAACGAGCTGCCGGACGAGGCCATTGCCGCTCATGTGAAGCATGGCTTTGAGATGCCGACCTGGCAATCCACCATGCACCTGTATCCCATTGACGGCAAGCCCAACGAGGTGGGCCCGGAGGAAACCCCGTGGGGGCATCGTCAGGCCAAGTGGTCGGCAGTCATCGTCGGCGTGGATTCGGAACCGAACAACACGGAAGCCATCACCGCGTGGGCGCGGGAGTACTGGGAAGCATTGCATCCGCACTCGGCAGGCGGGGCATATGTGAACTTCATGATGGAGGAAGGCGACGACCGCGTGAAGGCGACCTACGGAGCCAATTACGACCGACTCGTCGCCATCAAGCAGAAGTACGATCCCGCCAATCTGTTCCGGGTCAACCAGAACATCAAGCCTGCAGGATAACAAAAGTTGAATATATGGATTTTTCAAAGACCAAAGTAATTTCTTAGCTGGACAATATGACTGAATCAACACCAAGACGTAAGCTGGCCGCAATTCTTGCCGCTGATGTGGTAGGCTTCAGCAAAATGATGGGCGAGAATGAGGACCGTACTTTGCGCAACCTCAAGGCCTGCCGCAGTTTGACTGATGAAGCAATTAAGGCGCACCATGGACGTGTCTTCGGAAGCGCAGGGGATTCAATAATTGCCGAGTTCGGCAGTCCGGTGGACGCCATTGTAACTGCAGTGGAATTCCAGAAAAATCTGAGGGACCGCAACAACGAAGTCGATCCGGAAGACCAGATGCAGTTCCGGGTTGGTCTGAACATGGGGGATGTGATCATAGAAGGTGACAACCTCTACGGCGACGGGGTAAACGTGGCTGCAAGACTTGAATCAGCTGCAGAGCCTGGGGGTATTCTTGTCTCCGGGAAGTTCTACGATGAGGTGCGCCGCAAGCTGGACCTTGGTTTTGTGAGCAAGGGGGCGCATGAAATGAAGAACATTGAGGAACCGGTACACACCTTTAAGGTGCTGCTTGGGCATGAGGGTGAGGAGGAGGCCTCCCCGGCTCCCGCCGCACCTTCCAAAGCAGCTCCGGCGGCTACGGCTCAAGAGACCAATGTGAAGCCCCGCCTGATAGTGCTGCCTTTCAGCAATCTTAACAATGTGGAAGACAATGATTTTCTGGTGGATGGAATCGTGGAGGACATCATTACTGAATTCTCCCGAATCAACTCCATCGAAATCATCTCTCGCAACACCGCCTTTGCCTTCAAGGGCAAGGAGATTGACAACGCCAATATTGCAGCCGAGTTCGGCATTAACTTCATTGCCACTGGAAGCATCCGTTCCTCCGGAAACCGCATCCGCATTTCAGTGGAATTGACCGATCCTACCACCGGCAGCTCGATCTGGAGCGAGCGCTACGACCGCATGATGGACGACGTATTCGAGGTGCAGGACGAGATTGTCCATAAGGTTATGGTCGCACTGGTGGGTAAGCTGGAAACCGCCAGCCTGGAACGCGCCAAGCGTAAGCCCACCGAAAGCCTGAATTCCTATGAGTACCTGCTGCGGGGCCGCGACTTCCATCACAAGTTCTCCAAGGAGGGTGTGCTGTCTGCTATAGAGATGCTCGACAAGTCCATAGAGGCCGACCCTGGCAATGCACAGGCTTACGCATGGAAGGCCTGCTCCCTTGGACAGGGGATGGGCGCAGGTTATTTGGAAGGAGATCAAGAGACTTTTGTTTATGAAATCAAATCTATGATCCAAAAGGCACTGGAGCTGGACGAGAATGACTTTGAGTGCAACCGCATCCTCTGCGAAGTCAACAAGTTCTTTGAGGATTTTGATCAGTCTGAGTTTTACGGCCGCAAAGCCTTTGACATCAACCCAAACGACCCTCGCGCTGTTTGCGCCTATGGAGAATTGCTTGTGCTGACGGGCCGGGCAGAGGAGGGCACTGAGCTGCTGATCAAGGCCTATGAACTGGATCCTGTAGGGATGGGCGCGTCCAATGCCGACAAGCGGCTGGGAGACGTGATGTTCGGGGCTTATGTAAAGGGCGACTTTGAGCAGTGCCTGGAGTTCGACAGGGGAGTTCGACAGGAAGGTCGGCAAGAAGCAGCCCATCGCCTGGGCCGCCAAAATCGCCAGCCTCTCCGCCCTCAGCCAGACCCAGGATAAGGAGGCGGAGCTAAACAAGTTTTCCGCTGCCTATCCGGACATTGTTTTGGGTGAGGAAATCGACAAGCTGCACTTTCAAGACGCGGCTGTCAAACAGACCATGAAGGAACTGGTCGCCTGAACTGCCCTCACTTACCGCACCTTCGACTCCGCTCAAGTATCGCGGTCCACCCCCCCTCTCACTTGGAGAGAGGGACGGGGTGAGGGGTCCTCATACGTTGGGTGAGGGGAATAAACTTAGTTTTCAATAATCAATAGTAACAACAACATTTTATAAAGGAGATATTATGAGTGAAACCACATACAAAGGCAGCTGCTTCTGCGGCAATGTTGAAATCGAAACCACTGGTGATCCGGCCAAAATGGGCTACTGTCATTGCAGGGACTGTGCGTCATGGTCTGCCTCTCCCATCAATGCTTTCACACTCTGGCCGCCTGAAAGTGTAAAGGTGGTTAAGGGCGAAGAACAAATCGGCACCTTCAACAAGACCGAAAACAGCTACCGTAAGTTTTGCAACAGTTGCGGAGGACACCTCTTTACTGACCATCCCGGAATGGGGCTGGTTGATGTCTATGCGGCGGTTTTGCCGGATTTCTCATTCGAACCGATGCTTCATGTAAATTACGAGAACAAGACCGTTTCCGTGAAGGACGGACTGCCCAAATTCAAGGATCTTCCGGAGCCTCTCGGAGGTTCAGGAGAAACGCTGCCGGATTAAGCTGTTTGCTTTTCAGGCAATGTACTTTAGCTGTTAGGGTAAAATATACTTTCATGCGGCCTGGACGGCCATTTATTAACATTAATCTTATTATCATAAATTGAGTATGGACATACTAAGAATTGGATCAGAATTTCCAAAAATCTCACTGACAGACATTGAGAACAATACCATCTCTATTCCCGATGATATCCAAACAAAGTACTGTATCCTGCTGTTTTTCCGGGGGGCATGGTGACCAAAGTGCACCCTTCAGTTAGAAGGGTATAGAGAGCATAGTGTTCTTTTTGATAGTCTTGGGGCATCAATTGTTGCGGCAAGCGTGGACAGCCTTGAAGACACAAAGCCTCTGGCAGAAGGCAAGTGTTTCCCTGGTCGTGGAAAAGAAATGCCGTTTAGCTTGTGTCATGGGGTAACACATGAATTAGCAGAATCGATTGGGGCTTACTGGTATGATCATGAAGAAGGGAAAGACAAGTATTACATCATGGGGGCAAGCAAAGACTACATGCAGCCAGCAGAATTTGTAATTGACTGCAATTTAAATAAAGTAATTTCATGTACATACACTGACGGAGGTGTAGGCCGTATGAATGCAGGAGATGTCGTTGGTTTGTTAAGTGGAATCCAAGACAGGAAAGATGAAGTTCCCCATGTGTGGTCCTGGTGATAAACAGTGTTGCTTGATTTGATTGGTAAGTATGCAGGCAAAAGTAAATCATGCTTGTGCCTGCTTTCCAACTGCGCCCAAACCTCAAGGCCCGTGACGACTACCGACGTATCTTCGTTCCCAACTCCGCGCTGGCGGATCCCATCATCGAAGGACTCGTCAAGGCCGGCTTGGAACCGGAGGTTTGAGTCCCATTTATGTGATTTGATTGACGGAAGACTGCCTTGACTAAAGATGCTCCGGTCACATGAAATCCCCAACTGTTATTCTGCACACCAACAACCCTGAAGCATCACATGAGGTGTTCTCAAAAAATCACCCTGACCTGCCAATCCTTACCTGTGACAGTTACGGAGAACTTCCAGAGATGCTTGAGGAATCCGGAGCAGAGGTGGTCTATACTATACGCTTCGATGGAACTCAGAATTATCCGCGTCAGGCACTGCTGGAAAGCAAAACAGTGAAATGGGTTTCAGTCGGAGGTTCCGGTACAGATCACTTGAATCCGTGGGATCCGGAGGCACTGACGGTCACCAATGCTGCCGGAGTTGCTGCCGAGATGATGGCGCAGTATGTGCTGGGAGCAATGCTGCATTTTTCGCTGGGACTGCCTCAACTGGGCGTGGCTCAACGCCGGCGTCAATGGTTTTCAGCGCAGGTTGAATCGCTCAACGGCAAGACCGTGCTGATAATCGGACTGGGAAAAACCGGTCAGGCGGTAGCAAATCTCTGCAAGTTACTGGAGTTAAAAACAATTGGAGTTCGCGCCCGTCCGGAACCCACCCCAAACGTGGATGAAGTACATGCGGTGGAGGCGCTGCCGAAACTTTGGTTCTGCGCGGATTTCATTGTCTGTTGCGTGCCGCTGCTGGACAGCACACGCTGCATAGTCGGCGCAGAGGCGTTCTCAGCGATGAAACCTTCAGCAGTACTGATTGATGTCTCACGCGGAGGAGTTGTCCGTGAGTCTGCATTGATAAAGGCACTAAACGAAAAGCGTATCCGGGGCGCCGCACTGGATGTTTTTGATACCGAGCCACTTCCACCGGAAAATCCCCTCTGGAACTTTGAAAATGTGCTGATCTCTCCGCACTGCTCAGCTGTCTATCAGGGTTGGGAGCTGAAGTCCGTGGAAATGTTTTCAGAAAATCTTACCCGCTACCGCAAAGGCCTGGCGCTGACCAACATTGTCAATCCGGAACGGGGATATTAAGACTGGAAACGACGATGTTCCACCTGAGTTCAAACCATACTGGCTAATCTTTCCGGAACCGCACCCGGCCCCCTTTAGTCAGCATTACCACACTATCGAAGACGTGGGAGCAGGGGTCAAGTTTCTTGATTACTTTGATGAGTCCTGCAACGCCAACGAGTATTGGTATCGCAGCTACTGGCACCATAGGCACTTGGTGGTTTTAGGTACAACGGCTGCTAAAAGAAGAGCATATTTCAATAACACTTTGCCCTGCAGGCTTTGAGAGAATAGTATTTCTGAAAGAAATAAATAATGATATACTTAGAGTTTTTCTGTGCTATGCCAATTGTTACCACAAAAAACAATGAGATAAATTAGGGCACAACGTTTTTGTTCAATAAAGAGAGACTCTCTTCAATTTGTCAAGAGACTGATATTGCAAGACTTTATGCGGTTGGTTCATCTGTACGTGAGGACTATAGCGAAATCAGTGACATTGATTTACTGGTTGCTTTTCATACTACAGAAAGCCTTGATCAGTATTTAAATGCGAAAAAAGCATTTGAGAAAGAATTCGGGAAAAAAGTCGATCTTATAGAAGAAGCTGCAATTAAGAACCCTATTATTAATAAGACCTTGAATTCTGAAAAAGTATTGATTTATGAAACATGAGCTTAAAGCATATCTCTTAGATTTAATTGAATGTTGCAATAACATAAATGATTTTTTAGAAAATCTGGAAGTTAACGATTATTTAGAAAACCGAATAGTTAAATCCGCAGTCGAACGGCAGTTCGAAATAATCGGAACCGTCCTTATTATTGGGGGTATTCCTTGATATCAAGGCGTATCGAACTGAAATTGCATCGTTGGCAGTGTAAAAGGTTTGCCTCTGAACACAAGATCACCAATAATAATCCAAATGCCGATAGATCACCTCCCTAATTTTATACAAAATCATTACGAAATCCATGAATGGCGGCATGCAACCGCCATCCTTAGAGATGATTTCCCTTCGGAATATAAGGACATTTGCGATGTTCTTACATCTTTCAGACTCCAGAAAAGCTGGATAATAGTAGGCGGAGGTAGAAAATCCAGAGTTTCAGATTGGATAGATGGTCAACTCTATAGGAAAGGTTGGGAGGAAAAAAGTTTTGAGACCAAAATCACAGTAGATCAAGACGTAATGGAGTCACCAACCCATTCTGTTGATTGCTTCAAGAATCGTATAGCCTTGTAAATCGAATGGAACAATAAGGATCCATTTTTTGATAGAGACCTAAATAATTTCAGATTGTTATTCGATCTCCGAGCAATCTCAGTTGGTGTGATTATTACCAGAACAGATGAGTTGCAGGATATTTTCAAAGGATTGGGAAGAGGCAAATCTTATGGTGCTTCCACCACTCACATGTCCAAGCTATTACCACGCATTCAAGGTGGAGGCGGGGCAGGTTGTCCATTATTAATATTTGGAATCAGAAAGGAATTGTATGTCGAAGATTGTTAAAATTACAGAACCAAATCCAGCAACAGATCTCACTAACAAAGTAGATGCTACTTACTCCACTATTTTAGCTGACCCACCATGGCAGTTTCAGAATAGAACCGGGAAAATGGCACCAGAACATCGTCGATTGCTACGCTATTCGACGATGGATTTGGAAGAAATAAAGCAGCTTCCAGTCAGTAGACTGGCTGCTGCGGCATCCCATCTTTATCTGTGGGTTCCTAATGCTCTATTGCAAGAAGGACTAGATGTAATGAAATCTTGGGGTTTCACATATAAGTCTAATCTAGTCTGGTATAAAATCAGAAAGGATGGTGGTCCGGATGGACGTGGGGTCGGATTTTATTTCAGAAACGTAACTGAATTAGTTTTATTTGGTGTACGAGGTTCCATGCGCACACTCCAACCTGGAAGAACGCAAGTAAATTTACTATATTCTCGAAAAAGAGAGCATTCAAGAAAACCTGATGAATTATATGACATCATCGAGAATTGTTCACCCGGACCTTATCTAGAACTATTCGCTCGTTTCCGAAAAAAAGGATGGGATCAGTGGGGTAATGAAGATGTTGAAGAGAACTCCATATTGAATGTTGCAAAAAGAAAAGGTCATACCGATCCACAAATGAGATTATTTGAAAGCCCTAAAGGATACCAAGCAAATCAGGGCTAACAAGTCACAGTGTGTCGCAGGTACTAACAATTTGATCTGAGTCCAAAGAAACAACTTATATAACAAAAATGCCTGAATCTAATCCAAGAAGTAAGCTAGCAGCGATACTTGCCGCGGATGTTGTGGGCTTCAGCAAGATGATGGGTGAGAACGAAGTACGCACGTTACGCAACCTCAAAGCCTGCCGCAGTTTGATCGATGAAGCAATCAAGGCACACCACGGACGAGTTTTCGGCAGCGCCGGAGATTCAATAATTGCCGAGTTCGGAAGTCCTGTTGATGCCATAGTGACGGCTGTGGAGTTCCAGAAAAACATCAGGGATCGCAACAACGAAGTCGATCCGGAAGACCAGATGCAGTTCAGGGTGGGGCTTAATCTAGGTGACGTGATAGTGGAGAGAAACAATCTCTATGGAGACGGTGTTAATGTTGCAGCCAGGCTTGAATCCGCGGCAGAGCCGGGCGGCATTTGTGTTTCCGGAAAGTTTTATGAAGAAGTCCGGCGCAAGCTGGACCTGAGTTTTGTAAGTCTCGGTGAGAAAGAGATGAAGAACATCGAAGAGCCGGTACATACCTTTAAGGTAGAGCTGGGAAGCGCCTCCAATGTACTGGAGGCCTTCTCGTTACCCGATGCCGCAGAACCCGCGACCCCGCCGCCAGCGACTCCGGAAACTGCTGAGGACGAAGCGAAAGTCCCCGCCATCGCGGTGCTGCCCTTTGACAACATGAGCGGCGATCCGGAACAGGAGTATTTTGTGGACGGGATCACGGAGGACATCATCTCGGTGATCTCCCGCTATCGCTGGCTCTCGGTGATTGCCCGTAACTCGACCTTTGTGTACAAGGGCAAGGCAGTGGACGTGCGCGAGGTCGCAGAGGCGCTCAAGGTGGACTATGTGCTGGAGGGCAGTGTGCGCAAGGCTGGAGCAAGGGTGCGGATCACTGCCCAGCTCATCGACGCAAACAGCGGCTCGCATCTCTGGACGGAACGCTACGACCGCAATCTGGACGACATCTTCGCTCTGCAGGACGAAATCACCGAGACCCTCGCCGCCTCGATCGAGCCGGAACTGGCCCGCTCCGAAAGACAGCGGGCACGGCGCAAGACCGCCGGAAACATGGGCGCATGGGACCTGTTCCAGCAGGCGCAGTGGCACATGTACCAGTTTTCCAAGGAAAATGTCGAGACCGCCATCGTGATCTACAAGCAGGCCATCGAGAGGGACGAGGAGTTCGCCTCTGCACAGGCCGGGCTTTCGGTGGGCAACCTGATCATGGTGATTTCCAACTTCACTGACGACCCCAAGGGTTGCATCGAGAAGGCAGTGACCCACGCCGAGCGGGCCGTGTTGCTGGACGACCAGGACCCCTTCGCCCACTACGCGCTGGGACGGGCGGCCGCGTTTTCCCGTCAGCCGGAAAAATCCGAACAGAATCTCAAGCGCGCCATCGCCCTCAATCCGAGCTACGCCCATGCCTATCACGGGCTGGCACAAGCCTATACGATGGCGAATGGCGATGGCGAGGCAGCCCTTGAGCTGATCAACAACGCGATCCGGCTCAGCCCCAACGACCCACTTCTCTGGGCCTTTGAGAACATCAAGTCCGCAGTGCTGGCAAACCTGTTGGAGCAGGATGAGGAAGCCTTGGAATGGGCCAAAAAAGCGGCCAGCCATCCGAATTCGGGCTTTTATGCCTTTGCGGGCCTTGCCGCCATCAGTGCCCTGCTCGGCAAGCAGGAAGAGGCGGAGGCGGCACTGGCCAAGGGGCTTGAGTGGAACCCGAACTTCAGCCAAGAACATATGGAGCAGACCTATCCGGGCGCTGTCATGCGCTTCAAAAAAGGGTTGGCACTGGCGGGGCTGAAGTGAGTTAGGCCCGAAAAATTTTTTTAAACTACAGGAAGATTAATGAAGGTTATCATTGATTTGTGCGTGGTGCCAATGGGCGTGGGGGTTTCTGTGAGTGAATACGTGGCGGCCTGTCAGCAGGTGTTGGAGGAGGCCGGACTGAGTTACCAGATGCACGCCTACGGCACCAACATCGAGGGCGAGTGGGATGCCGTGTTCGCCGCTGTGAAGCGCTGTCACGAGGTGGTCCACGCCATGGGGGCACCGCGCATCAGCACAAGCCTCAAGGTTGGCACCCGTGTGGACCGTGAGCAGACCATGGCGGACAAGATCGAAAGCGTCCGGAAAAAGCTGGACTGACCCGCTACCACCCCGCCAACTCCCCTCACCCACCGCACTTTCGTTTTCACTCAGGCATCTCGGTCCTCCCCTCTCCCTGTCGGAGAGGGTTACTGAGTGAGATCCAAGCACGTTTCACCCTCTCCCCGGGGAGAGGGCCGGGGTGAGGGCTCTGGTTACGTCCAGACACAAGCTGATGTTGAGTAAAAAAAATATTCCCACTAGGAACAGGATTTCTGTATAATCATGATTTGCAGGCAGTAGAAACTAAAAACAAAACAGACTAACCAGGGAGAATTATGAACACAGAGACACGCACCGAAATTGAAGCAGCAGTTTTCCGCAGACTGCTCAGCCATCTTGACTCACGCAAGGATGTGCAGAACCTGGACCTGATGAACCTCTCCGGATTCTGCCGCAACTGCCTTGCAAAATGGTTTTCTGCTGAAGCACTGGATCGAGGAGAAGATATTTCCGTTGATTCCGCCAAGGAAATTGTCTATGGCATGACCTACGATGAGTGGAAACAGAATTATCAGAAATGATCAAACATAAGTATCATCAAAAAATTAAGGAGGATAAAAAATGAAATCAAAAAAACTCGGCAATTACGGCCCGGAAGTATCGGCCATCGCTCTTGGCTGCATGAACTTTACAGGGTTCTATGGTCCAACTGATAAAGCCGAGAGTTTTGCCTGCCTGGACGCGGCTCGTGATCACGGCATAAATTTTCTGGACACCGCGGAATTATATGGAAGCGGTTCTTCCGAAGAATTAATCGGGGAATACCAGAAAGACCGCGGTTACAGGTTCAGCATTGCCACCAAGGGAGGAATTGTCATCGGCGGCAAGCGGGGTGAAAACGATAATTCAGAAGCCGCATTGCGCAAGGCGCTGGAGGGCTCGCTGCGGCGTTTGGGAGTTGATCATGTTGAACTTTACTATATCCACCGCCGAGACTGGTCAATTGAGATCGAAGATGTTGCATTGACGCTGGCAAAATTTAAGCAGGAAGGTAAAATCGGCGGTTTCGGTTTTTCGGAAATTGCCCCTTCTTCACTGCATCGGGCACACGCGGTGCATCCTGTGACGGCAGTGCAGAATGAATATTCGCTCTGGACACGCTATCCTGACCTGGGTATGCTGCAGGCCTGCAGGGAACTCGGGGTAGCCTTCCTGCCCTTTTCTCCTCTCGCGAGGGGAATGCTGGCTGAGACTTTCCCTGTTCCGGATGAGTTCCTGGAGACAGATTTTCGCAGAAACCAGCCCAGATTCCTGGAACCCAATTTTGCCGCCAACTGCAGGCTGATTTCCGGCTTCAGGGAGTTTGCGCGTTCCCGAGGCTGGAATACTTCCTCCGCTGCACTGGCCTGGGTTTTTGACCAGGGAGATCACCTGATCCCTATTCCAGGCACACGCAGCGCGGCGCATCTGAAAGAATGGGCGGGGGCCTGTGAGATTGAATTTACTGACGAAGACAGGGCAGAGATTGACAGGATTCTTCCCCCGGGCTTCGCCCATGGAGACCGTTATTCAGATCAGCAGATTGTGGGGATTGAGCGGTACTGCTGAGAAGATAAAATTAGCCCCCACTCACCGCACCTTCGACTCCACTCAGGTATCGCGGTCCCCGCTCTCCCCGAGGGAGAGGGTATTAGACAGCGAAGTGGTACCTCCTCACCCAAGGGAGAGGGTAATGGTGTGCGCACTGGTTCTCCCTCTCCCCGCGGGAGAGGGCCGGGGTGAGGGGTTAGTACGGAGGTGAAAACAAAAACCAAATTTGTCAATACTGATGGTCCTCTAAAAAGTTGTCATTCTCGCGAACGCGGGAATCCAGGGGTGCCCCGCAAATCGTGTTCCTGAACATTGCGTTGGGCTGGATACAGGAGCAAGTCCGGGATGACAATACGGATTAACGGGGCGTTTGGATGGAACACGCATCAAGTACGGAAGACAAAATTGATTTGTATATGTTCTTTGTTTCTGACTAGAATTCTGTAACAAGTATAAATCAAACAACAATTTCGGATAGAATTCATGGCTCAGGCAGCAGAAGTCTCTTCATTTACGGAGGTGAAGCATCATAAAAATAATTCAAATCTCCACAAAAGAACCCCCTCCAGGGAAGAGGACGAGCTGCTGCTGTCCAGGATGCCCAGCAGCCTTCATGCGGCTAAACTCAGGACACATGTTCAGGAAGAAAAACTTCACACTTACCACACCCCTGTTGAATTCTCATGGAAGCAGTTCTGGGTAACCTTCATTTACGAAAGCCTCCCTCCGGTGCTGCTGGCGCCCATTGCGGTGCTGCTGATCGAACGCTCGTTCACCAGGGCATGGCATGTGATGAATCACCGCTGCCTGCTGGTGTGTTCACGTAAACACAATTCGCGTGCCCAGCATATCTTTATGTGGGTGCTTTTCTATCCAATGATCTGGCTGGTCACCGGCGCCTTGCTGCTGAGGCTTTTTGCTCCTGATCATCTTGTACAGAACGTGGATACTTTTCAGATCGTGTTGGCCTACCTTTTTACATTTGTACGCGGTTTGATTGTTTCAATCAAGTACGGCTACTACCGTCCTGAAGATTATGCGCAGCTCAGCCGCCCTGCACCCCATTGGAGCGAAGGTAAAACCAACAGACGCCTGGTGGGATCCGGATGGACTAATCCCGGAAACTTTCCTGGCTTGATTGAGGATGAACTGACCTGCGCCATGGATGAAAACAACGTGGCCCTGCAGGGGATCTCTTTCAAAATGGACCAGAAGACAAGCGAACAGCTGCGCAGACATCAGACAGATGAACTGTTCACGGCGGAAACGTCCGCCAATGAAAAGGATGAGGTCACCGGAGGTTTTGTGCTGCATCAGATCCTGAGCAAGGTTTACACCACCAAAATTCCTGCTGTTTACGGGGTGATCATGCTTTTGACTTCATTAGCGATCATGCTGCTGCCCATCATCTTCAGGATAAGTTATGGCGTGAATGTATTTGGTGAAACTGCTATGGAAACAATTATCTTTATCGGCTGGATACCGGGATTTTTTGGGAGTGCTGCTTTGATTTTTTTCGGGTTTGTCTGCGCCCATGATTTCAAAAGAAGAACCAGCACACTGAAAAAACTTGGCAAGTTGATCGAATATCCCGGACTGCTCATGAGTGAGTTTTTGTACCACAGACCGCATCCGGAGGAGAAAGACAAAAAGAAGCAGAAAGACAAAACCGTGCCGGAAAACAAACCTGAACAGAACGACAGGGGAGATCCTTACCTGTTTATTGATTTGAAAAAGCCGGCCAATGTCTTTGCCTGGATGATATGCCGCAAAACGCTGCGTTCATTCGGAGAAGGCTTTTACCTGCGCATCCAGGGCTACACCTCCGTTCTGCTGAGCTACGCGATCTGCTGCGTGCTGTTCCTGAACTTAATTGCATGGACACAGGTGCGGCACCATGTATCCACAATCTGGCTGCTGATCCTGATCGTGGTGGCCATTTCTTCTATTTCCGTCTATGCCATCTCCAGGGCCACCAAACTGCAGGCTGTCAGTTCAGTGCAGCGAGACCAGGTACAGAAGGAATTGTTTTTCCTGGAAAAGGAACTGATGGACGCGGAGAATAAGGGGGAGACCCTGGAGTTAAAGCAAATCAACCATTCCAAGGTTTTACTGCAGCAGGTGGATGAATCAATCAATTTTCATGAGTTGATCCACAAACCAACCAAGGTGATGGGTTACTCCGCAACCCAGAACGTAATCAGCTCCGCGCTGGGTATAATCCTGACCGGATTTGTGCTGGCAGTTGAGGGGTTTTCCGGCTCAGGCATTTCATACGATATCAACGGCTGGTTTAATTATTGAGATTAAAACCGCTGCTTGTAAAGTACTTGCCACGGACTTACCTGATTTGAAAGTTGAAACTGCTTGCCCCTCACCCCGGCCCTCTCCCGCGGGGAGAGGGGGGACCGCGATACCTGAGCGGAGTCGAAGGTGCGGTGGGTGAGGGGAAATAATATGTATATAACTACTTACAAAGCATCCAGTTAACTCTATGCAAACAACTCCCTTGCTGGAAATTTTCAGTGATTTCGTCTGACCATGGTGTTACCTCGTCACCGGGCGTGTCGAACGAATAAAGCAAAGATTCGGACTTAAACTGCGCTGGACACACTTTCCGCTGCATCCGGACACTCCGGATTCAGGATTGACACTGGAAAAATTGTTCCGGAAGAGCATCAATGAAATTGAACCAATGAAGCAGCGCATGTCCGGACTGATGGCGGAGGAAGGGCTGCCATACGGAAACCGCACCCACACCTTCAACAGCCGGATGGCACAGGAACTCTCAAAATGGGGCGAAGCCTTTACTGAAGGAGAATTGCTGAACCGCAAACTCTTTGAGGCTTATTTTGTGAAGGGAAACAATCTTGCTGTTACGGAGGTGTTGCTGGATGCTGTAGAATCTTCCGGACTTGCACGTGAAGAAGCTGAAGGAGTAATCATTAAACGGCGTTTCAGGGAGGCCGTGGACGAAGACTGGCAGCGTTCACGCGAACTTGGTGTCAGTGGTGTCCCGACCTTCGTTTTTGGAAACCGAGCGCTTGTGGGGGCACAGCCTTATACGGCGCTGGAGCAGTTGATTCGAACTAAATGAGGCACAGCGTTTAGTCATTCCGGACATAGCTCAGCAGAGAACCGGAATGCAGGGAAACTGCTGAAAATCATTATAACTCTCTAATTTCTGCACAATAAAATTACCTTGGGATTACATTTGTTTTAAGGCAGATAAGTGCAATTATTCGTGGTATAATTACATGTCTTTGTAAGCATTTTTTGTTCCTGGATTCCCGCTTTCGCGGGAATGACAGATAAGTAAAGACAGATAAAGATGGATACAACCTGCAAATACAGCGTAGGACAGATTATTCACCACCTTCGATTTGATTATCGGGGTGTGATCGTTGATGTCGATGCCACATTCCAGGGAACAGAAGAATGGTACGAAGAGATGGCCAAGAGCAAGCCTCCTAAGGACAAACCGTGGTACCATGTGCTTGTTGATCAATCCTACACTATGACGTATGTTGCAGAGCAAAACCTGGAAGCGGACCCCTCACCAAAACCCATCATGCATCCCCTGGTGGATCAATATTTCAGCCGATTTGAAAAAGGCAGCTACCAGGTTGAAGTCAGTTGAGCGGAATTCTCCTTAAACTGGAAATCACTCTTGGTTATGTAAGCAGACAATACAGGTGTTTTCTTTTTAGAAGATAGATAAGACATATTGAATTCATGAAGCAGATTCCAAAGATCATGCACGCGGTGCTGTTGACGGGGCACGGCGGTTTAGAAAAACTTGTGTATAAAACTGATGTTGAGGTTCCTGCACCTAAAGCTGACGAAGTTTTAATCCGGGTTAAGGGAGCCGGAGTCAACAATACAGACATTAATACCAGGATTGGATGGTACTCAAAATCAGTTACCGCTGATACAAACAAGGGCGGTGCTGCCGGTTTAGCTGAAGCAAAAACAGACGACAGCAGCTGGACGGGGAATCCACTGAATTTTCCAAGGATACAGGGCGCGGACGTTTGCGGCGAAATAATTTCAGTCGGTGCTGATGTCAGCCCCTCCAGGATTGGCGAAAGAGTGCTTGTGCGCACAATGCAGGAAAATCCGGATGCTGCCGCAAAAAACAGCTGCTGGACACTCGGCTCAGAATGCAACGGCGGTTTCGCGCAATATACTGCTGTCAGATCATCAGAAACATTTGCAGTCAATTCCGATTGGACGGACACGGAGCTTGCTTCAATCCCATGTGCATATTCAACAGCAGAAGGTTTGCTGCACCGCTCACAGGTCGGCCAGGAAACTGTGCTGATCACAGGAGCATCCGGGGGAGTAGGCTCCGCGGCAATTCAACTTGCAAAACTTCGTGGAGCAACAGTGATCGCCCAGTGCGCCGAGGAAAAAAGTGAAGAAGTTAAACAGATCGGCGCTGATCAGATTGTTTTCAGGGATACTGATCTGGCAGTTAAACTGGGCAGCAATGCTGTTGAAGTGGTGATTGATCTGGTTGGAGGGTCCAACTGGGCTCCTTTGCTGGATATTATAAAACCTGGAGGGAGATACGCAACGTCCGGAGCAATAGCCGGTCCGATTGTGGAGCTGGATTTGCGCACATTATATTTAAAGGATTTAACTTTATACGGATGCACCTGTCAGCCAAAAGAAGTGTTCAGGAATCTGATCGGATACATTGAAGGAAATCAAATTCAACCCCTTGTGGCCAAAACATATCCTCTGAAAGAGATTAAACAGGCACAGCTTGATTTCCTGGCAAAAAAATTCACCGGCAAGCTGGTGCTTGTTCCACCAGAAAAAAATCGCTGAATAGCACTTCATTCAATGATGTAACTTAAAAAGTTTTAATTAGGACTTCGATTGTCATTCCACGATCTTATCAAGAGCCTGTCCTCAACTTGATTGGGGAGCAAGTATTTCAGTTGCTTACTTGTTTATGGATTCCCGCTCCCCGATCAAGCCAGGGACAAGCTTCGCGGGAATGACAAATTGTTACAATACTGTCAATCAAAAAAGAAATATGTTATGAGTTCACGCAACGCTTATCTTGACGAGAAAATTTACGGCTATCTGCTGGGCAATTCATTGCGCGAGCCGCTGGTTCTGAAAAAACTGCGCGAAGAAACGCAGTTGATGCAGGAAGGAAGGATGCAGATCTCACCGGACCAGGGACAGTTGATGGCCATGCTGGTTCGATTGATTGGAGCAGTCAGGATTGCCGAAGTAGGCACCTTTACAGGATACAGCAGCCTGGCAATGGCGCTGGCGCTGCCGGAAAATGGCCTGATTGTTACCTGTGATAAAAGCCGCAAATTTACAGGAATGGCAAAAAGATACTGGAAGGAGGCAGGTGTTGAAGACAAGATTGAGCTGCGGCTTGGGGGTGCTCAGAAAACACTGGAAAAGATGCTGAACGAAGGTCTGGAAGGAACATTCGATATGGCATTCATTGACGCGGACAAAGAGAGCTATCCGGTTTATTATGAACAATGCATGCAGTTGCTGCGTCCGGGTGGTTTAATTTTGATCGACAATGTTCTCTGGTATGGCAGACCGGCAAACCCGGAAGCGAATGATGCTGACACGGTCGCCATCCGGAAGTTCAATAAGACTGTATACAAGGACAAGCGTGTGGATATCTCAATGCTGTCTGTCGGTGACGGCCTTACGCTTGCGCTAAAGCTCTAAACAAAAGAAACTCTGTTACAGTAATTGGATACTCAAGCAGTCAGAAGCATTGAAAATATTGTAACCTCGGTCCGTGTGCTGGAGGGTGGAGGCTTCCCGGTGCGTCGTCCTTTTCCAAATCCGGAACTGGACCAGGTTGACCCCTTCCTGCTGCTGGATCATCTGGGTCCTACTGAATGGGGTCCGCGTGAAGCAATCGGCGCGCCGGATCATCCGCACCGAGGTTTTGAGACAGTGACCTACCTTCTGGCAGGTGAAAACGAGCACAAGGATTCTAAGGGAAACCACGGTTTGCTGAATCCGGGAGATGTGCAGTGGATGACTGCCGGTTCCGGAGTTGTTCACTCCGAAATGCCGTCTCCGGATTTTTTTGAAAAGGGCGGCAAGATGCATGGATTCCAGATCTGGATCAACCTGCCAAAGGAGAGGAAAATGATTCCCCCGCGTTACCAGGACACTATCTCAGAAAAAATTCCGGAGGTGATCCTTGATGACGGCAAAAGTAAAATCAGAGTAATTGCCGGTGAATTCAATGGAGTAAAGGCTGTGATTGAAACCAACACACCCATTCTCTATCTGCATGTGATGCTGGAACCTGGAATGGGGTTCAGGCAGCCTGCTTCAGCAACAGACAACATCATGGCCTACCTGATTTCCGGAGAAGGTGTATTTGGAGAAGGAGAAAACACGCGGACAGCAGTTGAAGGTCAGCTGGTGCTGTTTGCCCATGACGGTGATGAAGTTTCTCTTCGCAGTTCCCAGGATTCCTCATTGGAATTGCTGCTGCTGGGCGGTACTCCAATTAACGAACCGATGGTACGTTACGGGCCCTTCGTAATGAATACAAAAGAAGAAATCTTTCAGGCTTTCCGCGATTTCAGCAAATAGCTTTTCAAATATTACTCCACTTCAGTATTGCTCTGAGTTCAATTGAAAGAGTCATGAAGAGGAATCAAAAGAATCCCTTAAGAAAATTCTGTTTACATACCTGTTTCCTGTTGCTATGATCTCACGTGATTCTTGATAAACCTTTAAATATTAAGCAAGGAGGATAGAAATGTCTATTAAAGATACATGTCATTGCGGTTCAGTGGAATTCACCCTGCAGAACGATCCGATGATGCATTTTGTCTGTCATTGCAGTGACTGCCAGAAGTTGTGGGGTAATTCCTTTTTTGGCTATGCATATTCCACCGACGACATTAGCGTTACGGGCGAAGTAAAAAAATATACCTATGAGGGGGGGAGCGGCAATCAACTGCATTTCGTTTTCTGCCCTGAATGCGGCAGCAAGTTTTATTCGCAGCCCGACCTGATCGAGGGAATGATCTACATTCCCTGTGGAATGCTCAAGGAACACTATGAGTTTGAACCGAGAGTGGAGATTTTCTCTGCGAACAAAGCCTCCTGTCTGGCACAGGTAAAAGTCTCTGCCGAATCCTATGAGCACAACGGTACGCTCGAGCGCATCGGCGAACTGCTGGAGAATCTCGAACAGAGATAAAAATGAGCGATCTAGAGCAGGAGATCGAGAAGCTCAAAAAAGAGAACAAGAAACTCTCTCTGGAATCCAAGCTAAGAAAATCGATGGCGGTCGAACTGGATCGTCAGAAGGAGTTGCTGCGCCAGGCTACCGAGGAGGTAGAAGCACAAAAAGAGAAGATTGAGGGAATCTCACTAAAGTTGTCACGGTATCTGCCTGTTCAGTTGTATGAGCAGATCTTCAGCGGTTCTTTGGACATTCACAAAAAGAGTGAGAGAAAAAAGCTCACGATTTTCTTCTCAGACATCGTTGACTTCACGTCAATCTCAGAACAGATCGAGGCGGAAGAGATCAGTGAGTTTTTGAGTTTCTACCTCACGGAGATGAGCACCATCACGGAAAAATTCGGCGGGACCATCGATAAATTCATCGGTGATGCCATTATGATTTTCTTTGGCGATCCTCAATCTGAAGGTGACGTGAAGGATGCAAAAAACTGTGTCGATATGGCCATAGAAATGCAGAAACGTATCGATACACTGCAGCCTTATATCCGCAAACAGTTCAGTTTCCCCACCAATCTGAAAATCCGAATCGGGATCAATACAGGATTCTGCAATGTCGGCAATTTCGGCAGTACCAGCCGTTTGGATTACACTGCCATCGGCAGAGCGATCAATGTGGCGTCCCGCCTGGAATCTGAGGCAGAGTCCGGCGAAGTGCTTGTGTCTGAGAACACCAAGATCCTGCTGGAAGATTTTTTTGAATTCTCCTCCGAGCGGGTCGTACACCCCAAAGGGGTACCCCATCCGGTGAATTGCTACAGCGTTTCCCATGAGAAATCGCTGAATCGGGAAAGCATTCTCGGGGAGTGCTTCAAGCTTGTGATCAACGACTCGAATCTGACCAATAACGATCTTGATACACTTAAGGCAATCGTTGCCAAATATGCAAAGGATCACTTCGAAGAAAAATCCGATGCTGGCCCGGAGTGAATCTGGACTTGGGCTGGATTCAGCAGCCTGTTGAGACTGAGTAGATAACACGAATAACTCGGCCACATGGAAATAAGATATAACAAAAACAAAATAAATAAGAAAAAATCATGAAAGAATCTTCCACAGAGGGTATTTTACAACATCCTTTTGAAAAAATTAGTTTGCTTCAACTTGCTTTTGGTGACGGCACTCCGAAAAAAGCTTTTTTCACTGCTTTGGTGGTTGGCAGTATTTTAACCAGCATCAATCACGGAGACATGATTCTATCCGGAGAATACCCCTACTGGCTGAAAGTTCTGCTGACCTATTGTGTCCCATATTGTGTTACAACCTGGGGAGCCATTACCGGTAAACTGGTGCGTCTGAGAAAAGTGAGTTGAAAGAAAGATAAATTGTTTTGAAAGGGTGAGAAATGAAAATTGAGGATTTCTTCAATCAGCAGAATGTAATTGAGCTTAGTTTCTTCAATTTTGAAAACGCCATAACTGCAGCATATTTCGCAAGGGAAAACCTGGAAATCGTCAAAGTTAATGATAATTTCCGTAAATTCTTTCCGGTGCTTGGAAATGTGAGTAACGCTTATTTCCCGGACGTTTTGACTCAATTGGGAGTAAGTGTGGAGCAGGTGGAGCAGTTTGTCCGGGATATCAATGAAAAGGGCTGGGTTCTAATTCCGAAAGTTCCGATTAATATGGATGGTAAAGAAAAAATTTATTCGCTTCTCTCAACCCGGACCCGAAACGATTCATTTTCTTATTTGAACGGTGTTCAAGGACAGTTTGTCGACCGAACCGAGGAATGGGCATTGCGCCGTGAACGAGAAGAGCTCCTGGAGCAGAAAATTCGGGATAGGGAACTGATCGAGAAAAAAACAAAACAGTTGGAAAATCTTGCCACCCGCCTGGCAAAATACCTTTCTCCACAAATCTATCAAAGTATTTTCAGTAATGAGGGAAAAACCATTGAAAAACATGCCCGGAAAAACTTAACCATCTTTCTTTCGGATATAGTCAAATTTACAGATCTTACAGACACCCTTGAACCTGAAAGATTGGCCCTGGTAATCAATTCCTACCTTTCTGAAATGTCTGCCATCGCTCTGGAAAGCGGCGGAACAATTGACAAATTCATAGGCGATGCGGTTCTTGTTTTCTTTGGAGATCCTGAATCAAAAGGTGAACGGGAAGATGCCCTTATGTGCATAGAAATGGGTTTGAAAATGAAGCAAAGGGTCAAAGAACTGCAAAAACACTGGAAAAAACTCGGAGTGGTAAAAGAAATTTCTATCCGGATGGGAATTGCCACAGGGTATTGTACTGTAGGCAATTTTGGTTCAGATCTTCGTCTCGATTACACCGTTCTTGGCAGTCCGGTGAACCTTGCTGCCAGGCTGGAATCGATGGCAGAACCAAATACAATGTTGATTGACGAAAACACAAAAAACCTGATTGAAGAGGATGTGGACTGCAAAGAATTTGACAGTTTCATCCCAAAGGGTTTTTCCAGAGAAATTCAGGTTTTCAAGGTTAACGATTTTATTTCCTCTAAACATCGTACTCAACGAAAAAAACTTTCACATACTGGTGAAAGGGTTGAGATCAATGTCTTTGATAGTTCTGATATTCATGCTGCCATGAAAGAACTCAGAGAGATACAGCAATATTTGGAAGAACAATTCAGGGAGAACAAATAAAAAACTTCTCATTCTCAGGATTCTTCATTGGAACTGCTGCTGGGCGGTACGCCAATTAACGAACCGATGGTGCGTTACGGCCCCCATGTTATGAACACAAAAGAAGGAATCTTCCAAGCCTTCCGGGATTTCATTAAATAGCGTCTTGTAAATACTTCAAATACAGCACTATACTCAAATTCAGGACATTCTGTCAGAATTCAATTTTATGCTTTTAAAGTTTTGGACTGTATGAGAAATTTGTTTGTTTTAATTTTTTGTATTTTTCTGTCCGGATGTGCTTCGGTTACAAACAGTGAATTAGAATTAGTAACAATCAAGGAGCTCAGTACTGAAGGAACAAATTACTTTGTTTCTCCGTATGGCAGAACAGAAATTGCTGCTTCAAATGTGATTCAGGGAGAGGGGAAAGTATTCCTGCCGAGGTCAAGAGAGAATTACGAGGCGACAGTGATTTGTCCTGATGGTGAGGAAATCGTCATATCTGTGGAGACAGGTTTTGATTTTGTAAAAGGATTATACCTTCCTTTAATTGCTACTTTGGCAACTTATGGAATTGGAATAGTTTACTCCATGACCAGCGGCTTGATTGACATTTATCAAAACAAGGCTTACTCAACTGATGATATTGTTCTGCCTGTTGGTTGTACAGAATGAAGTATTAACAAACTCTATATTTTACACAAGTAAGAATTATGATTTCAGCGTTTAATGTTCCAAACAGAAGCGTGGGTGTTCCACTGGTAATGATGGCCGGAATATGCTGGAGCACCTCCGGACTGATTTACCGTCTGATCGAAAATGCTTCACCTTGGCAGGTGCTTTTCTACCGTTCGCTGGCGCTGTTTGTGATGCTGGCACTCTGGCTCGGATATAATTATCGTCTGCGTTTTTTCAAGGCCTTCTCAAATTCCATCTGGATTTCCCTGATTGGAGGTGTGTGCCTTGGTGCGGCATTTACAAATTACATACTTGCGCTTGAGCACACCTCTGTTCCAAACGCGATGTTCATTCTTGCGGCTGCTCCCTTCATCACAGCATTGCTGGGCAGGGTAATTCTTGGTGAGATGATTACCGGCGTAACATGGCTCTGCATGATTGTGACCGCAGTGGGACTGGGAGTTATGGTAGGAGAAGAAGTCTCGCTGGGTAAAGGACTGGGAGAATTCTTCGCACTGTGTGCCGCTCTTGGTTTCTCATGCATGACAATCTCGCTGCGCGCAAATCACACAAATGATCTGCTGCCCACAATTTTTGTTGCCAGCATGTCGGCCACAATCTTTGCTTTTATTATGATGATCATCAGGAGCGACACCTTCATTCTGCAGACCATGGACTTGCTTTACAGCAGCGGAATGGGAATTTTCCAGATTGGCCTCGGGTTCGTGCTTTATACCTCCGGAGCACGCCACCTCAAAGCTGTGGAACTGACACTGCTGTCACTGACAGAAATTATTGCTGGACCGCTGCTGGTTTGGGTATTCCTTGATGAAGCACCTTCAAAAGCTGCTCTCTCCGGCGGTGTACTGATCCTGGGCGCCATAGTCGTGCTGGCTTTTTTGGGTTCAACTGCTGCCAAGGAAGAACCCGCAGTATTAGATTCTCCTGCCTGAACCTGCTGTTATCTTTAAAATTATTAGATTATGAAAAAGCTTCGCTGGGGCATACTTAGTCCCGCAAAGATAGGAATGGAAAAGGTGATCCCGGCCATGCAGCAGGGAGAACACAGCGAGATTGCGGCAATCGCCTCAAGAAATACCGAGAGAGCCAGGGCAGCCGCAGCAAAGCTCAGAATTCCGAAAGCCTACGGTACGTATGAGGAACTGCTTGGCGACACCAGCATTGATGCGGTGTACATCCCATTACCCAACCATCTGCATGTTCCCTGGACCATCAAAGCGCTGAAAGCAGGTAAGCATGTATTGTGTGAAAAGCCCATCGCCCTGACTGCTTCTGAAGCAGAAGAATTATTGGAAGAAACACGCAAACATCCCCAGCTGAAGGTGATGGAAGCATTCATGTATCGTCATCATCCTCAATGGCTGCGGGCACTTGAGCTGATCAATGAGGGAGGGATTGGTGATGTAAAAACAGTTCATTCTTTCTTTTCCTACTACAACGATGATCCCGGAAACATCCGCAACATGGCAGAGATTGGCGGCGGAGGCCTGATGGATATTGGATGCTACTGCATTTCGCTTGCTCGTCTTGTTTTTGATTCTGAGCCCCAAAAGGTTTTGGGAAAGATTGAATACGATCCTCAGTTCAGGACTGACCGGCTCTGTTCCGGAATTCTAGACTTTGGAAACGGGACTTCAACCTTTACCTGCTCAACTCAGCTCGTACCATATCAGCGGGTAAACATATTCGGCACAGAAGGCAGGGTCGAGATAGAAATTCCGTTCAATGCTCCGCCTGATAAGCCCTGCAGAATGCTGCACCAGCGCCAGGATAAGATTGAGGAAATTGAGCTGGAAATCTGCGATCAATACACAATCCAGGGAGATTTGTTTTCATTGGCAGTACTTAATGACACTGAAGTGCCTACTCCGCTGGAGGATGCGGTGGGAAACATGAGGGTAATTGAAACAGTAATAAAAAGCGCTGATGAAGAGGGTTGGCGCATGCTGTAACCCTGAATGCTGCCGGAACAATGATGCGAAAAATATCTGAAAACATGATTTATTTTCTGCTGATTTACCTGCTGGCCTGCGCGGTTATGTATTTATTCCAGAGAAAATTGATTTATTATCCCACTCCAAAAATACCGCATAAATTCAAAGAGATAAAACTCGCTAATCAGAATGAGATCATTCAAGTGATCGTACTGAACGAGGGAAGAGATGAAGCAATGCTGTATTTCGGCGGAAACGCTGAAGCTGTGATTTATAACGCCGAAAATTTTTTAAAAGCATTTCCTCAGCACACGGTTTACCTGATGAATTATCGGGGTTACGGCGGAAGTTCCGGATGGCCTACAGAAGAAAGTATCTTTTCAGATGCATTGCTGCTGTTTGACAAGGCTCAGGAAAAGCATCAAACGATTTCTGTGATCGGACGCAGCCTGGGAAGCGGGGTTGCCGTTTTCCTGGCCTCAATGAGGCCTGTCAGGAAAATGGCGCTTGTCACACCTTATGACAGCATCAAAAGCCTTGGTCAGAGCAAATTTTTTATGTTCCCGGTGTTTTTGCTGCTGAAGGACAAATATGACTCACTGAGCAGGGTGAAAAATATAAAAGCGCAAACACTCGCACTTGTGGCTGAAAACGACGAAGTTATCCCCAACAAACATTCAATGCGGCTGATTGATGAATTTCCACCGGAACAGATTACTGCTGTAACAATTACTAATTCCGGACATAATGACATTTCATTCGGAGAGGAGTATTATCAGCAGCTGAAAGATTTTTTTGAATACTGAAAAGTTATGAAATCTGAAACATGAAGGTTTCTTTTTGGAGCACTAATCAGTAAGTCCGGTCAATATTGACCGGATTTTCTAAAACTGCTCAGAGTAGTTTGTAAAGTTTGATTATCATAAAAATTGATGTTCTCTTAAATAACGGAAGTCCATTATTTAAGATTCATTCAAGTTTCTGGATTCCCGCTTTCGCGGGAATGACAAAAGAGGTCGTTATTTTTATTTATTACGTCTTCAAAAAACTACATTGCTAGAGGTTATGCTATGGAAAAACAAATTGATTTTTATTTTGATCTTGTCAGCCCGTATTCGTATGTAGCATCATTGCTGATTGAGGGTGTCGCCGAACGCGGCGGTGCTGAAGTAAACTGGAAACCGTTTTTGCTGGGAGGCGTTTTCAAAGCAGTGGGTACTGATAATGCCCCCGGACTGCATCCGGCGAAAAAACCATATCTGGATAAGGATTTACAGCGTCTTTCGCTGTATCATAAGATTCCCCTGAAAATGCCCCATGATTTCCCAGTGCGTACTGTGCTGGCCATGCGTGCGCTATGTGGTTTGCAGGCAGATGAAATACCTCAGGCGGCACACACGCTTTATGAAGCCTACTGGGTGAATAACCAGGACATTGCTGATCCCGATTTGGTCGCCACACTGATCGGCAGAGAGGCTGTTGAACGAGCGGGGATTCAGGAAGTCAAAGACGCACTTTTTCAATCAACAGATGAAGCAGTCAAACGCGGGGCGTTTGGCGCGCCGACATTTTTTGTAAAGGATGAAATGTTTTTTGGACACGACCGTCTTCCCCTGCTGGAGAGCCATTTGATTGGTGAGCTTTAATGAATAATTATGCTTTTTTCTTTAAATAATAACAGGATACAAAAATGTCTACTTTAAGTGATCGTCTGGAAAATAAAGAAATAATTTTACTCGACGGCGGGGTTTCCACTGAGATTCAGCAACGCGGGGTGTCAATGGATGGTGATGTCTGGAGCGGAATTGCCCACAGGACGCATCCCGAAATTACACAGGAAGTACACGAAGATTATATCCGTGCCGGGGCTCAGGTAATTACAGCAAATACTTTTTCCACAGCAAGGCATGTGCTTGAAAGCATTGATCTGGGAGACCAGGTCAGGAGTATAAATGAAGAGGCCGTTCAGCTGGCCAGGGTGGCACGTGATAATGTTGCAGATGATGAGGTTTGGATTGCAGGCTCAATCTCAAGCATGGCTCCATTCAATAATGAGGAGGAAGTGGCAGTGGGAGAAAGTGTCGAGAGCAACTACAGGGAAATGGCAGAAATACTTGCAGAGTCCGGAGTGGATTTGTTTATTGTGGAGATGATGAGGGAAACAGTAAATTCCATCCTGATCATTAAGGCCGCTCTTTCCACAGGTTTGCCTGTCTGGATCGGCTACAGCGCCATGATGGCAGATGACGGAAAAAGCGTGATTAACTGGCGCTGGAAAAATGTGAAAAGCAAACCACCCACAGGTGATTTCGAAGAACTGGTTAAAGTCACAGCAAAGCTTGGTGGAGATGCCGCGGGGATCATGCACAGCCAGGTCAGGGATACTGAACCTGCACTGGAAGTTATGAGCAGGCACTGGAGTGGACCTAAACTGGCCTATGCTGAAACGGGTGCACTGGAAAAACCTAAGTGGAATTTTAAGGAAATCTGTACACCGGAAAAATATTCTGAAGTGGTAAAAGGCTGGATCAGCAGACATGGCGTACAAATTGTGGGAGGCTGCTGCGGAACCGGACCGGAACATATCCGTATTCTCAAGGAACAGCTGCCTAAGCATCTACCGTCATGACCAGTTCTGATAAAACAGCAAGTTGCCCTAAACCTGAATAATTTAATCAAAGCAGTATTTTTCAAAAGCGTTATGGATTTCGGTACTGTAATTTATGAATCAAAGGACAGGGTTGCCACTGTCACGCTTAATCGTCCTGAAAGATTAAACGCAATCAGTGAAACAATGCCGGAAGATATTGCTGCTGCTTTTAATCATGCTGCCAATGACGATTCAGTGCATGTTGTTGTGCTCACAGGCGCGGGACGAGGATTCTGTTCCGGATATGATTTAAAGTCCTTTGCAGAAATACCGGGAACAAATCCGGGGATACAGGAAATGCCGTGGGACGCAATGATTGACTATAATTTCATGAATCGCTGCACGCAGAACTTTATGACAATCTGGCGCTGCAGCAAGCCTGTGATTGCCAGGATAAATGGAGATGCTGTTGCAGGAGGCACCGATATCGCTTTATGCAGCGACATAACCATCATGAATGAAAAAGCCCGCATAGGTTATCCTCCCGCTCGTGTATGGGGCTGTCCCCCCACTGCCATGTGGGTCTATCGTTTAGGGCTTGAAAAAGCAAAATACATGCTTTTTACAGGAGATCTTGTGAATGGCAGAAAAGCAGAGGAAATGGGGTTAATTCACCAAGCAGTTCCCCTCAAGGAGCTGGACCGGACTGTACGGGTCCTGACTGAGCGCATCAAGGGAGTGCCCAAGAATCAGCTGATGATGATGAAAATGACCGTTAACCAGGCTTATGAAAACATGGGTCTGGCCAGCTCCCAGACAATTGCAACACTGTTTGACGGCATTGCCAGGCACAGCCCGGAAGGAGTACAGTTCAAACAGCGTGCTGAAGAAGTTGGCTTCAAGCAGGCTGTTGCCGAGAGGGACTCCGGTGACCCAATTCCGGGTAGCAGGAATTGAACACAGTCAGAATAGGCCCGCAAACCTGCAATAATTTCGGTGAAAAAACGACTTAGTAATGGTGAGAGTATGGAAAAATTATTTTATTCCATCTTCCATTGATCGATATTTTCCACTTCTTTTAATTCTTCAAGTACCTTAGCTTTAAAACTTTCATCCAGATTAACAAGCTGGACCTGTCTAACTCTTTGTTTTTTCATTGCCTCTCGATCAGCTTTTCTTTCTTGTTCCTTCTTAATTCTCTCAAGGTTCCTCTCAGCATCAGTCATCTTCTGCTGCTGCATTTGTCCTGGTTTAGGTTTAGAAAGTTTAGATACTGGCTGCTGAAATAAAATCATTTTATCAAGGATGGTGATGCTGCCTTTCTGCAGTTCAAACTCCACCTTATCCTTCATCTTTTCCGGACGCGGCTTACCGCCCAGCTTGAATCCGGGCTTTGCTTTCCTGATCATCCTGGTGATTTTGTATTTACCCGGCTTGAGCTGGGTATTATATGAAAACAGCATTTTTGGATTTGGTTCAACTGTATGATTGATGATTTCATTTCCGGATGAACCCTTAATGGAAACATCCAGAGTATATACAAACTGTCCCAATGTCTGACGTGTTTCTACAGGTATGACCAGGATAGTCTGATTGGTTTCATCAGGAACCGGAAACTTCAGCGCGCATCCCGTGAGCAAAAGAGCTGTTACAATGATTAAATTCAGGACAGTTATTCGCATGATTTTGTCAGTATTTATTTTCAATTTTACACACATTTTCACCTCCTTTAATTAAATCCTTACCCTTAGTAAATAATAATCGATTTTGCATCTTTTGACTTTTCATAGAAGATACAAACACGATTTTCACAGGTCAGGAATAATTGAGCAGACAGTCCGGCACTACTTTCAGCCGGCGCTGATCTGTTTTTGATTAATTAAATTGACCTTGATAATGGCCGGTCTATTCCGGCGGCGGCCCCATGAACCTTTCACCGGATTCAAAATTTGGCGAAAGATCCAGGTTGGCAATTTTATATTCACCGCTTGCGGTATTTAGAATAACTGCCTTGCTGTCATTGTTGGGAATAGCATAGAGCTGGAACATACCTGCTGGAGGCGGTCCCATTTTCCCCTTATTCTGTGACGCGCCTAATACAAACACTAGGGCAACGCCTGACAGAACACCGATTATTATTGATTTCAGATCAAGCATAGTTTCTCCTTAGGCAGAGGTTACAGGTTTTGCTTATTTTTATAGTAAGCAAAATAATCCTCCTGAAACTATATGTCAATGGTTTTTTTAAAAACATTAACTTCTACACGAGGTAGAGTATGAGCTGAAAGAAAACAAGGAATATAGAGGTATCAGCTCAGCATACCTCTGATTATGCTCTACACCTGTTCTGTGAAATGTCTAATGAGAAAGATAATACAGTGTGCTATCATGACAATTTTGATATAGATTGCACACAGTATTAATTTTAATGGAGAAAAAAGATGAGCGCATATATAATCGTGGATATTGTTGTCAATAATGCGGAAGGATATGAGGATTATAAAAATCTTACTCCGCCTTCTATTGCCGCCTACGGGGGAAAATACATCGCGCGCGGCGGAAGAACGGAAAATCTTGAAGGAAATTGGGAGCCAAACCGTATTGTGATACTGGAGTTTGATAGTGTTGAGAGGGCAAAACAGTGGCTGAATTCAGATGAATATCGAGATGCCAGAGCACTGAGACATAAGTATGCCACAACAAAAATGATTGTGGTCGAAGGTACTTAAGCGGCTTCCATACTTATTTTTCTGCGATGCAGGTACTGATTCAGTTTCATGCGTGTCAGCATGTCAACATCACGGAACTTGAGGTGGATATCATTCAATCCACCTCGTGAAACCACATCAAGTACAGCTGCAGCCAGTTTTTTGCGCATGCTGGAATAAGGCAGATGAAAAAGAAAAACATCATCATTGTTAATTCCCTGCTCTGGCAGTTCTCCCAGCTGTACTTTAATTCCTCCGGCGCTCATGTCTTTGATAATTCCTGAAAGACGAATATACTCCCCCTTTCCAAGTTCCAGCTTTTGTTCCATTTCAAACTGCCTTGCCGGTACCATTTCAAAATCCATTTCCAAATCAAGCGGCAGTCGTTCATGGTGACGAATATGTAATCGGCTGATTGTACTTGTATGCTTCAGGATCACTGCGTTCAAGTCCCTTACCAGCTGGCCTATGATTTTAAACTTAAACTCATAATCCGCATCATCAACACGACGAATCTTGCAGTACAATTCTGAAAACTGCTTCATGTTGGCAGGTCGAGTTTTAACTTTGGGCGGCTTTATATACAGTTGTGTCTCGTTTGATTCAAGAACAGTGCTCATGAAGATCACGTTTTTGTCCTTGTGGTGTATCTGACATTCCAGGTGTGTTCCCGGTTCAAGCATTTGTGTACAGGTGAAACCAACTTTGGTGTTCTTGAAAGTGAACTGCAATCCCTTGCGCAACATATAAATCCTATCAAGATCTGAATCAGTAAATCTTTCAGATTTTTTATATTCCCTGACTGTTTCTTCAAACTTTTGTGAAGACATAATAATCGGAACATGTATTGCGGGATCTTTGGTATTGGTTAATTTAATAAAAAATTCACGATCTTCATCATCCAGTTGTCTGGCTTCAAATTCTGAATCAACCACCAGCTGCGCCTGATCCTGTGCAAGTTTATTCAGCCCGTCTTCAACCTTCTTCTTGTGAAGATAACGTATAAGAATAATTCCACCAATAATTGATCCGACAAAGGAAAACGCCAGGAAATAGAAGCTTAAGGGAATTTCAGAGAGCGGCGGCATGGACTGCAGAATGTTCTTCGTCTCCAGGTCCTGAATAGTAAAATTCATATCCAGGGATCTTCTTTCAATCCCGGATAAGAACCACCAGCCAAAAATTATTACAATAAATCTCTCAAGTTTCTGAAGCATTTTTTCTGATACAAACATTGCTTTCACAGCTTTGACACTGCTGATAATTGTGTGTCTGAGAAGTAAGTTTACGGAGAAAAAAATAATTCTTAATTCAATTCGGTATACGCATCCGTCATGCCAATCTGTCGATTAAATCGTAACTTCCCAGTATTTTGTAATTAAAATTCGTCACGCGCATGACATCAAGGCAGGCTTTAGTGTGTTCTGTGTTATAAAAATCCACATAAAACACATAAGCCCATGGGGTGTCTTTTGCAGGCCTTGACTCCAGCCTACATAGATTTATCTGAAAAAGATTGAACACGCTCAACAGTTGATAAAGCAGACCCGAGCGATCTTCCTGAAATTCTACATAGAGAGTTGTTTTCTTTCGCGAATAATCAAGTATCTCATTTTCCTTGCGTGTGCGTACCACAAGGAAGCGTGTTGTATTATTATGATAATCCTGTATTCCAGATGCTTTCTTCCATTCCGGATGTGCTTCAGCATAAGAGGCAGGCACGATGGCAGCCACTGCGCCCTTCCCGGATTCTACTGCTTCAAAAAATTGAATCCCGGAATCAACGTTGCTTCTGGTTAATTGACTTTGTGCGTTTGGAAGGTTTTTCGACAAAAAATTACTGCTTTGTTCAAGTGCCTGGGGGTGAGCAAAACATAACTTTACATTTTCCGGTTCAGTGTTGGTCAGCAAAGCATATTCAATCAGAAGATTTATTTCTCCAAGAATCACCAATTTGTTTCTGACCAGCGAGTCCTGAACCTGGGCCACTGTTCCGGCAACAGAATTTTCAATCGGAACAACTGCCACAGAATCCGGAACTTCGGTCACCCTGACAAGAGCTTCAGCAAAAGTGCCGGTATAAGTTATATTGATTCCTGTGCTGTGGATTTTCCGGGCAGCCTCATCACTAAAAGTACCTTCCGGTCCCAAAGTAAAGATTTGGGTACAATTATTTGACAGCATTTAACCTGTGACTAAGAGGGAAGCAAGCCTGCGGTGTTGCTCATGTCCTCAGGCTGGATAGGATAATAGGGTCAGGCAGCGATTGTTTTTCCGGAACGTATACACTGAGCGCATACCCGTGTTTTTTTACGGTTTCCTCCTGCCTGAAGAACTCGTACTGTTTGTAAATTCGGCATCCAGCGTCGTTTTGTTCTGTTGTTGGCGTGGCTAACCCGATTACCATTAGCGGGAGTTTTTCCGCAAATTTCGCATTTTGATGACATTAGAATTCTTTCTGCTTAATATGTTTTAACTGAATTTTTGAATTAAATGTTAAAACTTTTTGTGAAAATTTGCAATTCAATATAATTCAGATTCCTCAGGCAATGACAGAGTCTGCTGTACATCTTGCTTGCCAGTAACTTCAGGGGAGGGAGGAGTCCCTGATTCCTCCTGCCGATCAGTGATAACTTTCACACTCTGGACAGACTTTCCGGATACCTTGTTACCCCTGGCCTGAATTCCTTTAATTGCAAGTTCATCCAACTCATATATTTCACTGGATTTACGAAGTCTGGGCCTTGGAACAAAGGATACTTCAACTCTAATTCCATCACCATGGCTCAAATGCAGGATTTTCGCGCCTTTTTTGTTTGGAAACAAATAATACTCCCGGTCGAGAATATACTTTTCTACACGGAATCGTTTAGCGTAACAAATCTGGCTTGCTCCTTCCCAGTAAACAATGTTGTGAACCTTCCTGGAATCCAGTTTTTCCACACTGATGGCATTCTTTCCAATAAATTGTTTTTCCGGAACACGGATAACCTGGTATGAGCCATCCTTGCGGATAACTACGATTTTGTCGTAAGCCGAGCAATAAAACGAAGTACTTCCGGACTTTACATTAAGTCCCAAAAATCCTTCTTTACGGTCCCAGCCCACTTTTTGCTTCTCTGCAACATCCCGAGCACGTATTTCGTCAAAGCTCTTGATTTTGGTGCGTCGAGGATAATCTGCCCCGTATTTTTCCTTTATTTTCTCAAGGTATGAGATTGTGTATCCGTTGATGTCTTTCAGTGATTTGTTGATTGAGCTGATTGTGACTTTTAATTTATCAAGTTCCTTCTGGCTTTCTTTCTGATCATATCGTGAGATACGCTTTATCTGCAGTGTAAGCAGTTTTTCAATATCATTCTGTTCTACCTGAAAAGGGAGGACTGATTCAATGTGAAGCACAGCTTTTCTGACGACATCCAGGGCTTCCTCGTAAGAATCGCAGGTTTCCAGTTTTTTATATAATTTTTCCCCTATGAAATACATTTCCATTCTGCGCTGATGCCACTTTCGTTTTGCCTGCTCAAGGGACAGCATCAATTCCTGCTTTAGCAAGTCTTTCAAGCGCAGGGTATTGAGCCGCAAAACTTCACTGACATTCAGCTGTGTCGGCTGGTTATTCTGAATCATCAGCATATTCACAGAAATGGAGACTTCACATTGTGTAAAGGCATAAAGTAAATTGCTTAATTTTTCCGCATCCATTCCTCTTTGAGCTTTCAATTCAATTTCAACTTTCTCTGCAGTAAAGTTGTCAATGGAGGATAATTTGAATTTACCTTTGTTTACTGCGTCCTGAACAGACTGAATCAATGACTCCGTGGTTACACCAAAGGGCAATTCCCGTACAGTTAATACCTTGTCATCAGTAACCTCGATTTTTGCACGAACACGAATCTTGCCATTGCCGTCTTCATATTCACCTGCATCCAGCACCCCTCCGCTAAGAAAGTCAGGCAGCAGCTTAAAGCGTTTATTGTTCAGAAAAGCAATTTGTGCCTTTATAATTTCATTGAAATTATGCGGTAAAATTCGTGTTGACATACCAACTGCAATGCCTTCCGCGCCAAACAACAGGGAGAGCGGAAGTTTGCATGGCAACACTACAGGCTCCTTATTTCTTCCGTCATAACTGTCAATATAGTCAGTCAACTCCGCATTAAAGAGAGTTTCTTTTGCCAGTGGAGTTAAGCGCGCCTCTATATATCTTGGAGCAGAAGCTGGATCTCCGGTAAGTAAATTCCCGAAATTTCCCTGTTTCTCAATCACATACTCTTTGTTGGCCATCACAACCAGCGCTGAGCCGATAGCCGCGTCTCCATGCGGGTGCAGCTTCATTGTATCACCTACAATATTTGCCACCTTGTTGAATTTACCATCATCAATCTCATTCATTGTGTGCAGAACGCGGCGCTGCACAGGTTTGAGGCCATCTTCAATGTCCGGAATAGCACGATCCTTAATTACGTAGGATGCGTACTCCAGAAAATTTTGATCCATCAAGGGTTTGAGATATCTCATATTGATTATTCCGATTCAAGCATTGATTTTCTGTTTATCCATTATAATCCGCAGTTGTTTTTCATTAAAGCACAATCTTACAAGCAGAAGTGATGCCTTCCTGACTAAGTATTTCTTCCACAACTTCCGCAGGCAAATCATCATCCACACGTATCAGTGATAATGCCTCTCCACCACGTGTATTTCTTGCCAGTTGAAATTGATCAATGTTGCAACCATGCTTTCCTAAACATGTTCCCAGTATTCCCACCATGCCGGGGCGGTCCTGATTAGTTGTTGCTAAAATTGTCCCTTCTGCTTCAAATTCGCAGACAAAACTGTTTATCAATGTGATGCGGGGGTGGGGACCGCTGAATACTACACCACCAATGGCAAATTCCTTACCTGATGCTGAAAGAATGCATTTGAGCGCGCTTTCATAATCTGTAAAACCGGGATCTTCATGTTCCTCAACATGCAGTCCGACATTTTCAGCCTGGTGATCTGCATTGACATAACTTACATATTCCTGCCTGCTCTGCAGTAATCCTTTCAAAAAACACAGCCTTAAAAGCGTACCATCGTGCTTTGCCAGTTTTCCTCTGTAAATGATTTCTAAATGAGTTGGTGTAAATTCAACATATTGTGAGGAAAATACACCAAGCTTTTCTGCAAGCGAGGTGTAAGACGAAACCGGACCGCTGCCTATAACCTGAACACTGGGCATATTGACCGGAAAGTCCACAACTTCACCGCGGAGGGCACGCGGTATTTGTGTTGCGACAGATTCTGCGATTCTTTTTTGAGCCTCTTTAGTTGATGCTCCTACATGAGGTGACATTACAACTTGTGGGAAATCGCGGAAAGGATTTTCTATCGGCGGCTCAATCTCCCAGGTGTCAATTCCTGCTGCGGCAACTTTATCAGTTTTTAAAGCTTCCAGCAGCGCTTTTTCCTGAATTACTCCCCCCCGCGCTGAATTCAAAATCACTACTCCTGACTTCATGCGGCTGAATTCATCGGCACCAATCATTCCTGTTGTTTCCTCGTTTTTTGGCACATGCATGCTTATCACATCAGCATTGGAAATAAGTTCATCCCATGCGCATTTTTTTGCATGATGACGTTCAAACACCTCATCCGCAACATACGGATCATAAGCCAACACCTCCATTTCAAAGGCTTTAGCGTAGCGGGCAACTCGATGACCGACATTTCCAAGCCCAATTATTCCTATTGATTTCCCCATCAATTCTGTGCCTGTAAAGGCATGTCGGTCCCATTTGAGTTCACTCATGTGGCTGTGGGCAGGAACAATTTTTCTCATCGCAGAAAGAAGCAAACCTATTGTAAGCTCAGCGGCAGAAGTAGTATTTATTCCCGGAGTATTGATCACAAGAATACCTTTTTCTGTTGCAAAGTTTACATCAATATTCCCAACCCCGACTGCAGCGCGAGCAATAACCTTCAAATTTGGCGCATTTTCAATAAGTTCTCTGGGAATTGCTGTTTCTGAACGAGTGAGGATGCAGTGGAAATCTATAATTTTATTGAGAATTTCTGTATATGGAAGTTCCGGAGCATACTGAATTTCGATATCCTTTTCTCTACGCAGCATTTCAAGGCCAATTTCATGGATTGAACCGGTAATAAGAATTTTGAACATTATGCTGAATTTTTCTTAGTTTCTGCATGCAAACACTTACTGCAATATATCATTCCACATTTTTGCTGATGAGGCAAAATTTCTGGGAAATCACAGCAGATTTACTGCTCTAAAATACAGAAAACAAAGAGTAAATGTAAGAAAAAGGCTGGTTTAACAATGACTGAGAGAAGGAAGGGGGAAGTAAACGGGAGGGTATTTTTCTCCCGTTTATTTTCGCAAATTTCAGAGCCCTTTACGGATCATCAGCTCCTGAGGATTTAAGCGATGTATACAGCGTGTGCGAATGGCTATTTGACGAAAAGGGTAAAGTATTTTCTTTTTATTTTCCATCTAGTGCTCCCGTAATTATGTGGTTTAAATCAATGATAAATGTAGTTCTGATAACTATTTCATCAGACTCTTGCACACATCTTGAAAGATGTACTAATAGTATCGGCAAAACTGGTAATTGCTTGAATGGTTTTTTTCTTTAAAGAGGTAAAAAAGGGGTTATGGCTAGAGGAGGCTTCCGGGAGGGAGCAGGAAGAAAAAAAGAATATAACGAGCCTGTTAAAAAAATTCTATTAGGACTTCCAGAATCTGTTTTAAAACAGCTGGACAGTTATGCCTCCGCAAAGAAACTGTCTCGTCCTAAAGCTGTGGCAATATTAGTGGAGCAAGCTATGATGGATCAAAGTGGCAATCTGGCAATACAGTAATTTTTCTCCTCATTCAGTTTAATTATTCGCAGTTTTCGTCAGCGTAACAGCTTCCAACTCCTTGATTTTTCGAACAGCTTCCTGAAAACGCTTCCTTGACCTTCTGCTCTCCCACAAACCCAGAAGAGTAATCGAAGTAAATACCATCACAACTAAAACAAGTCCCATTTACCTGTTATCAATCAAATTAGTCTGTAGTACTCTGTCATGGTCTCAATGGGCATGCAAGATTTCAGCAAAGCATGAACTGCTTCTTCGCTAATCTGAGCTTATAATCAAAATAAGTGCAGAAATTCCGTAATAAACAGCAATTCCTCCCAACATCCAATGCACCAGTTTGTGTGATCTTTTCTGCGTTTTTTTACGTCCTTTCCACCAAAGATAAATTGTTCCGATGATCAATAAAGCAAGAAAAATTCCTTTTAGTCCCATACTATTACCTTTTCATGTCGATTTAGCCTTGCTGTAAAGTACCGGATTCAAACTTTCATCGTTATACATTTTCATTTGCTGATACACCTTAAGTCTCTTTTTACCGCTGCTTAAATCTGCGAGCAGCTGCTCCAGGCACTCTTTTAGATCATTACGCTGCTCCTGCAATACCGAAAGTTTCCCGGAACATCTTTGGCGATGCTCATCTTTGACCTCCTTACGTTGTATTTCTTCGTCCATGTGGTAAATCTTAAGGGCATTTATTGAGAGCCGGTCAATAATACTTCCAGGAGTTTCGCTGTTAATTTCAGTATCCTCGGAATTTTTCACATTTTTGCTGTTTAGCACATCAAGTAGAAATTGATCCATTTGTTCAATCATATCATTCCGACGCTGGTTCAAAACATCAATTGCACGTTTTACTGCAGCAATCATGGAATCTGATGCATCCGGATCACGTGCCAAATCTTCCTGGTGCCATAATTGGAAATTAACACTATGCTGCATTGAAACAAGGCTTTGAAAATCATCGGCATCAGCATAATCAAGCTCAGGCTCCTGGCTGTGCCACTGCTCAACCTCTTTGAGCTGCTGTTCAAGCAGCTCGGTTGTTTCAAACATAAAATTCATGAATAGTGTTCTAACTCAAATTATTTATCATGGTTTCCAATTCATTCATAACAGCATCAGTACTTACGCCCTTCAGGCACTCCAGATTACACTTTGGATAGACGCATTTATTTTTGCATCCGGGGTCAAACTCCAGTGTGCGGTGCAGCGTCTGCTGAGGGGGCGTCCAGTTAGCAACCCATGTTCTGCCAAAAATTGCCATTGATGGTGTACCTGCTGCAACGGCAAAGTGTCTTATCCCATTGTCATTGCCAAGATGCAGATTAACTTTTTGCAGAATCGCGAGAGTTTCAGACAAAGTTGGCACATCATACTCATGCAACGCTGGCATTGTCATTGCGGATTGCACAGCTTCGATAAAATGCTTTTCACCCTGACCAAACAGGAACAATATCTTTGCACTGTATTTTTCCACCAGCCAGTCTGCAACCTCAGCAAATCGTTCCGCCGGCCAGACTTTGTATGGCTGACGTGAAACCGGAGACAAAGATACTACATAATCAGTTTCTGTTATTCCCAGTTTCCTAAACAAATCTTCAGCATAATATCGATCTTTCTCCTCTGCAATAAATTCGAGTCCGAAATCCTGAACGGAAATTCCAAGCGGTTTCAGCAGCTGCGACTTGTCTTGGGCCGCATAGGTCACCTCTTCAGAAATCATAACAGGATGTGTGTAGGCCCAGCTTCTGCCGCGAAAATCAAAACCAATCCGCATGGGAGCCCCGCTACAAAATGTCATTAAGGCGCTGCGTGGATTTCCAAAAAAATCAATCACACAGTCAAATTTACGAGAGCGGAGATTCAGAAAAAATTTTATTGAATCTGTGAGTGGTTCAGACTTACGGTGAAGAAGTATTTCGTCTAAATGAGGATTCTCCCTCAAAACCTGGTCAGGAGGAGATTCTGTAAGAAAGGTAAAATGTGCATCAGGGAATGTTTCCCGCAACTGCCTTATTGAAGGTGTTGTCATCAATACATCACCAATCCTCCGCAATTGGATCAATAAAAAATTCACTGAAACAATACCTTTATTCCAGATCGGTCAGATCTTTAAGTCGTTCTTCTGTTGAGGAAATTTCTTTTATTTGTGCACCGAGTTTTTCACCAACCATCACAGATTTAGCTTTTGCAATCTCTGCATCATTAATGTAAAGCTTAAAATCTTCATTCACCATTGTGTTTAGTTCCAGCATCGAACCTTGTCCAAGTTTGAGAATATCTTCAATATCCATCCTGCATTCACCCAAAACAAGTCTCGCGGTAACAGGCATTTCCATTAATTTCTGGAATTGTGGACCAGGCTGTTTTGGTGTTTTACTTTCTTTTTTATCGCTGCTCATTTTACTTTTCTTGAAACTGAAGATAACCGCGGTACAAATTTAGCTCGTATTATTTAAAAGATTTTGGTACTGTCCTACATTCAACACTTAAACCATACCGCCTACTTTAGATCAGAACAAGTTGAATTAATCCAAAAATATATTAGTAAACCATGTCTCCAAAACAAAAAACTGCAACCAAACGACACTCAAACGGACGTCCAAATAAGAGAAACCTGAAAAAACGCAACAGGCAAATTCAGGAGAATATAGGACTTCTCCAGACACTTTCCCAGAATTGATGAATACTCCGTTGAGTTTTGAAAACCTGGTCCCCGAAAATATCAGCAAAAAACTCAACTGCGATGGGGTTTCATTTTCAGAACTTCGTCAGTTCTGTATTACTCCGGAAAAATTAACTGAAGCTATTTACAGTTTGTGGCGCAGCGGAACTATACGAGTTGAGCGAAACTGGAACGGCATCCTGCACGTGCCTGAAATTGTTCTTTATAGCAACAGTGCCTGTCTGCTGCCTGATGACCGTATTTTTCTCGAATCTTCCAGCTCCGGAACTACATGGAAAGTTGCCACATGGAATGTGAATTCTATCAGGACTCGTCTGCCGTTGCTCTTAAAATGGCTTGAGGAAAAAAAACCGGATGTGGTTTGTCTGCAGGAAACAAAAGTTGAAGACAACCAGTTTCCGGTTTGGGATCTGAATCAATCCGGATATGAATCTGTATTTTACGGACAAAAGTCCTATAACGGTGTGGCTATATTGTCCAAGCATGCGATCAGAGAAGTTCAAACCGGATTTCGCAGCGGCTATGATCCGGAAAACGCCCGACTGATTAAGGCCACAGTTTCCGGTGTAAAGCTGATAAATGTATATGTGCCGCAAGGACAGACAACTGAATCAGAGAAATTTCAATATAAACTAAATTTTTTTCAGGAATTGATTCATGAAATAAACAGTGAAGAAGATTCAAACAAACCAATCGCGATAATGGGTGATTTTAATATTGCTCCAAAAGCTGAAGATGTCTGGGATGTGGAAGTAATGTTGAACAGAGTAAGCTTTCACCCAAAGGAACACGCGCTATTGAAAAAACTTACTGATATTGGTTTCATTGATATTTTTCGTAAATTTGATCTACGACCGGGACTATTTTCGTGGTGGGATTTTAGAACCCGTGGTTTTGAACGTGGTGAAGGCATGCGGATTGACTATATTCTGGCAAATTCTGTTTTGACTTCCTCATGCCAAACATGCATAATCGACTTAGCAGCACGAAAACAAGATCGACCTTCCGATCATGCTCCGGTCATAGGAGAGTTTAATCTTTGACCTGCAAATATTTTACACATTGCGGTAATTATGCATCGTGCAAGATCTCTTAAAATTTTAACAATCTGTTGCCTGCTTCTTGCATTAAGTACAGGACATGTTTCAGCAGCCGTTCCGGAGGAGCGCCCTGATGCATTTTCAATGGTAATTGATGTTCCAGTTCGTGTGATCGGTTTAGGACTGGCAGTGGCTGGCACAGCATTTTTCATAGTGGCCCTGCCATTTGCGCTGACTTCCGGCAGTACTGGAGATGCCTGGGACGCTCTTGTGGTTGAACCTTTTGAATTTACATTTACTAGGCCTCTTGGAAAATTTGAGGATTGGAGAAGTCCTCCGGTGTCTTCAGATAAGTCTGAATAATCAAAACTATCTAATTAGGAGATAACATGATTCGTAAAATATTAATTACTCTAATTGCAGCAACATCTTTGATTTTTTTCAGTACCCAGGCGTTCGCACTTATATCATTTAGTGTTGGGGTTCCATCGTCCCATACTTTTACAGGTAAAGATTCAAGTGGAAATGAAATCAAGGCCGATGGTGTAAGCGGCACTTTCATACAAATTGGTGTGCCAGTCTTTCCCGGAATCGGCATGGATAATATTAAAACCAAATTAAAGGATTCCCAGACTCATGTAGTTACTACACTATATAATTTATACTACCTGCTTCCAATTCCTATCATAAACCTGACATTGGGCGCAGGTGCCGGCAGCACAAAATTAGAGTGTGATGGTTGTTCAGCTGTTTACGATAAAGGCTCAGCAACACAGATGTATGCCAGCCTGGGTTTTCCAATCATCCCTTTCTTTGACTTGCATCTCAGTTACCGTTCTGTTTCAACAAAGATAAAAGGAAAATCAGGCGGTTCCCAGGACGGAAAAGAAGATGATTATAAAGGCAATGTGATGGGTCTTGGTATCATGTTTAATTTCTAAGATTTTATTTACGTGCCGAATGTTGAACAGGACAAAACAGCTAAATAAACTGTGTTTTTCATCCTGTTTGGTAATTGGATTTATCTTACTGACTTCTACAGCAAAAGCACAATTCATCGGCATAAATGTTGATGCCGCCATCGCATATTCCGCTGCCCCCGGAAGTGTTTCAGGGGGATCCGTGGGAATCACCCATCCGGTTCCGTATTTTCCAAATCTCGGGGTTTCAAAACTTAGTTTTATCGAAAAACAAACAAAAACATCAACATCAACTCCAAAAACTGAGCTTACTCTGGTTACAGACACTAAGATTGAAACAGTCAATTTGTTTTACAACATACCTTTTCCGGTAGTATCGATTGCCTTAGGCATCGGCACCGGCACTATGAAGACAGACACTGCGGTTACAGAAACCAGCTCGAGTTCATCAAACTCGAGTTCATCAAATTCAGATGATAGTGATTTAAGTACTCCTGTTTCAGAAGGATTCATTCACATCGGACTCCCATTCTGGAACATCATAGAATTTCATATTGGCTATCACGCGATGTCGGTATCAAAAATTGATCTGACCAGCAAAAGCGGGATCTCGGTTACAGACTACAGTCTTGAAAAAAAGAACTATACAGGTGGAATGACTACAATCGGAGTCCAAATTGCCTTTTAATGTTTCCCTCACCTTTTCCTGAATTCATCAGCTTTTTTTGCGTACAACAGTCTTCTACGCCAGATTATACTATTCTTCCGGAAGAATACTCATTTGCCGAAACATTAAGTTCAAATAAAAGGCGTGATGAATATACATTAGGCCGGATTTGCGCTCATCGGGCACTCTCAAAATTTGGCCTTGAGTCGGTACCAATTTTACGGAACGCTGAGACCAGAGAGCCTTGCTGGCCTGAGTCGGTCAGGGGAAGCATTACTCACTCTGATGAATTTGCAGCAGTGGCTGTTGGATTGAGCAAGGATATTTCCGGAGTTGGATTAGATTTGGAAAGTTTATCCAGATCAGTTAATTTCGGCATCAGCAGACATGTTTGTGTGGAGAATGAACGTGAGTGGCTGGAGTCACTTCCATCCAAACAGGCAGACCTTGCACTGCGCATCATTTTTTCCGCAAAGGAATCAATTTTCAAATGTCTTTTCCCTGTCTCAAGAACCTACCTGTCTTTTCAGGATGCAAAAGTAACTGTCAACGAAAATGAATCCCAATTTTCGTTCGTCCTTTCAAAAGCATGTGATGGTATAACACCGCAGGGATTTCAACATCAGGGCAAGTATTCTGTTAAAGGTACAATGCTACTGACATCAGTTTTTCTATGAATTTACCGTCTTGATATTTATTTTGGGTTTATAATCTTGTAAATATTATCAACCACTTGTAAAAATGTTTTAATTATCAACAATTTTTCCTTAATTAAATCAACATGCTGAACAAAGGTGTTGAATACTGTCTGACAATCAACAAGTTATCAACAATTATTGTTGGGTTTTTTTAAAATTTTTGATAACTTGTAGTTTATCAACACTGTTTCAACAAGTTATCAACAATTAAAAAAATCAAAAAACACCTTATATTTCAGTAAGTCATTCATTAATCAACAGGTTGTCAACAATACTACTAATGATAATAAAATAAATATGGAAATTACTTTAAAAAGAGAAGCATTTAGCAGTACTCTGCAAAATATAAATTCAGTTGTTGACAAAAGCACGACCAAACCAATTCTTTCTAATTTTGTAATCAGGACAATTGAAGGAAATAACGCGGATGTAGAGTTTTCGTCCACAGATTACGAGCTTTCACTTGTTGAACTTGTACCTGCGGAAATTAAGGAGCAAGGGAGCATCTGTGTTAACGCAAAAAAAGTTTTTGATATTGTTAAGGAACTGCAGTCTGAGGATGTTAACATACGTTCCACAGAACAATTATGGATACATATTACCTGCGGAACTTCAGAAACACGCCTTCCTTCAGTTGAAGTTGGTTTATATCCGCAAACTGTGCTGGAGGAACTTCCACAGTCTATGACAATAACTGTGGATGACTTGAAGCGCTGCATTGATATGACATTGTTTGCCGCAATTACAAACGAGTCCAGGCGAAACCTGATGGGTGTTTGTCTGCGCTCAACTGGTGAACAACAGACACGCTGGCTTTCTACTGATGGTCATCGGTTAGCGCAAATAGTTAAATCTGTTAATGATCTGGCTGTTGGCGAGGATCAGGAAGTAATTGTTCCAAGAAAAGCACTGACTGAAGTACGCAGAGTTGCAGAATTGTTTGGCGAAAGCGTGAATATAACATTTGATGATCGGGTAATGCAGTTTTCCGGAGGAAAGATCAGTTTTAAAACTAGGCTGATTGAAGGAAAGTTTCCAAACTGTGATCCAATTATTCCAAAGGACAACACGCTTGAAGTTCTTGTAAATCGGGAAAAATTTATCAATTCACTGAGAATTGTCTCATCTATCAGCACAGAAAAGCTGAGACCGGTAAAATTGATTGTTTCACAAGGAACATTAAAACTGGAAAGTGAGAAAGCGGATTATGGAGAGGTGGTTGATGAAATGGAAATCGGTTATGAAGGGGAGAGTTTTCAAATCGGCTTTAATTCCAGATACCTTTTAGATGTATTAGTAGTTATTGAGAGTGAGAATGTAAAGCTGGAGTGTAAGAATTCAATGAGTCCCACCATTATTAAATCACCAGAGGATGAATCCTTCTTATCAGTTATTATGCCTTTGAGAGTTGAATGGTAGTAAAACGGTTAATTTTCCCCCCCAAAAGATCACGGGAATAATACCGTAAGCAAACCGTTTATCGGAAATGATTGTGTATGATCATCCGAAACATAGAACTCTCACAATTCCGAAATTATAGCAGATGCATTGCCGAACTTTCTCCGGAATTAAACTGGATTTACGGCGTAAACGGCCAGGGAAAGACTAATCTGGTTGAGGCACTGTATTATCTGTGTAACCTTGAATCATTTCGTACAAAAAAAACCTCCCATCTGCTTCAGGAGAAAAAATCCGCTGCAGTCCTGCAGGCGCAGATTGAATCCAACAAGGTTCAGCATCTTGTCCATGTAAATTTATCTAAAAAAGGGAGACAGGTTATACTGGACCGTACCCCATTTCGCAAGGTATCTGAGTACATTCCCTCTTTTATGGCTCTGGCATTAACTCCGGAAGACGTCAATCTCTTCCGGAATGTTCCACACGAGCGAAGAAAGTTTTTTAATCGCATCATTGCATTCAGAGATGCTGTCTATTTAAAAAACCTTCAGGAATATTCAAAAATTGTCTCCCAGAAAAATGCTTTGTTGAGACAGGGAAATACTGAACAGTTGCCGCTCTGGAATGGCATGCTTGCCCGCTCAGCGGTTAAACTGATGCGGCATCGAAACAGTTTTGTGGAGCAAATTAATAATTATCTAAGCGACATTTTCCAGGAACTTTCAGGGCGCAGTGAAATACTGAAATTAAGCTATAAACCTTCCTTCAATACAGATAATTTTCAGGAAAGTGATTTTATAATGTTGTTGGAAAAAAATATGACCCGAGACTTGCAATACGGTTTTGCAGTGATTGGTCCGCATCGTGATGAATTTCACTTAATACTGGACGGAAAAAAGGACAGGGATTATTTTTCACAAGGAGAGTTCAGAATTACTAATTTGTCTTTAATAATGACAATAAATCGTTTATTATGTGATAGATATAGTTTTTACCCGGTTTTAATTCTGGATGATCTTTTTTCAGAACTTGATGATGTAGTGATTGAGTTTGTTTTTCAGTATTTTTTGAGATTAGGAAATCAAATTTTTATCACTTCAACCTCTGAACCGTTTAAATCCTCCCCAGGAAAACAATTTCAAGTTGCAAACGGGCAGCTTGTTTAAATACTCGCTGAAGTGAAATGCTTCAGCAGCACCTCTAAGGAACAACATGCAGGAAAATCAAAGCATAGAAATTACAGATTACGATGAATCAAATATTACCGTTCTACAGGGACTGGAAGCTGTTCGCTTACGTCCGGGAATGTACATTGGCGGTGTGGATAATACCGCGCTTCATCACCTTGTTTTTGAAGTTGTGGATAACAGCGTTGATGAAGCTTTAGCCGGTTTCTGTACTGAAATTCATGTAATCATCAACTCAGATGGAAGCCTTTCTGTGGAAGATAATGGCAGGGGGATTCCTGTCGGAATACATGAAGAAGAAGGTATTCCCGCAGTAGAACTGATCCTGACACGACTTCATGCCGGAGGTAAATTTGATAACAGTAACTACAAGGTATCCGGAGGGCTGAATGGTGTAGGTGCATCTGTTGTGAATGCTCTTTCAAACAAGATGATTGCAGAAATACACCGCGAAGGTTTTTTGTGGAAACAGGAATATAAGCAGGGAATTACGTCAAGTTCACTTCAGCAGATTGAGGAAAGTAGAAAAACCGGAACTCATATCACTTTCTGGCCGGATGATACTATTTTTGATCATGTGGTATTTAATTATGAAATATTAGCCCACAGGCTGAGAGAACTGGCTTTTTTGAACAGGGGAATACTTATTTCCATCAGGGACAACCGCAGCGAACGATTCCAGGAATTCAAGTATGACGGTGGAATAGCTTCGTTTATAAAGCATATCAACGAAAACAAAAATGTGCTTCACGAGGATCCCGTTTATTTTTCCGGCAAATCAGAAGATGTAGAAATCGAAGTAGCATTCCAATATAACGACAGCTATACTGAGCGTATTTATTCTTTTGTTAATAATATCAATACTATAGATGGAGGTACACATCTGACAGGTTTCAAGGGAGCGCTTACCCGCACGCTCAACAATTACATGATCTCTAATAAAATTACCAATGATTCCAAAGAAAATTTTTCAGGAGAGGATGTTCGTGAGGGGATAGCCGCAGTCATAAGTGCTCGCGTAATCGATCCTCAATTTGAGTCACAGAAAAAAATCAAATTAACCAATGTTGAGATAAAGGGCAAAGTTGAAACATTGATCTCAGAATATCTGGGAGCATATCTGGAAGAAAATCCTGCGGTCGCGAAGAAGATTGTCGCCAAGGCTATTGACGCACAACGCGCAAGACTTGCCGCAAAAAAAGCAAGGGAACTGACTCGCAGAAAAAACGTGCTTGAATTCAGCACTCTTCCCGGAAAACTGGCCGATTGCCAGGAATCTGATCCCTCTTTAAGTGAGTTGTTCCTGGTAGAGGGAGATTCCGCGGGAGGTTCGGCTAAACAGGGACGCGATCGCAAAAATCAGGCTATTTTACCGCTGAAAGGGAAAATCCTGAATGTGGAAAAAGCCCGTTTTGACAAGATGCTTACCAATGAGGAAATAAAAACCATTATTACTGCGATGGGAACAGGAATCGGCAAGGAAGAATTTAATCTTGAAAAAATCCGCTACCACAAAATCATCATAATGACAGACGCGGATGTGGACGGCAGCCATATTCTGACCCTGATTCTAACCTTCTTTTACAGGCAAATGCTTGAAATTATTGAGAATGGTTATCTTTACATTGCCCAGCCACCTTTATACAGAGCAAAAAAAGGACGTTCCAGCTTTTATGTAAGAGACGAAAATGAAATGACTGAACGGCTTGTTCGTTCCGCAAGTGAAACATTAAGTCTCAAGTCAAAGAACGGTAATACTATCAGTGGTGATGATCTTTTTAAGATTGCGCTTCAGATCAAACTCTACAGAACACATTATGATCGCTTGTGCTTTAACCCAAACCTGACCACCCTGATCAATCTGCTGCTGAAGCATGAAATTGAGATTGACCTGGGAGGAGCTGAACATATTCTGAACTGCATCAGCAGTTTGAAGAATATATATCAGGATTACAAACTTACTGTTGATCCTGAAAAACAGGGTAACAATGTTTTAATCCAGGTTAATGGACAGCAAATAGAGATTTCACTCAATCTGCTGGAAAACCTGAGCGCTTATGATTACTCCCAGATGTTTGAGGAACATTTGCGACTGAAAGCTGCTTTGGGCGAAGAAGGAGTAGTTTTGACTGAAGAAAAAGAAGAAGAAAGCCACTTTTTACAATCCTGGTTTGAAGTTCTTGATTTCATGATAAACTTTGGCAAGAAAGGCATGTATATCCAGCGCTACAAAGGTCTGGGTGAAATGAATCCGGAACAGTTATGGGAAACAACACTAAATCCGGAGGTCAGGTCACTTAAAAAAGTAATGGTTGAAGACATTGTAGAATCAGACGGAATCTTTACCATACTGATGGGAGACCATGTTGAACCGCGCCGTCACTTTATTGAAGAAAACGCCCTTCGAGTAAAGAATCTTGATGTTTAGCATCATTCGCAACAATCCATGTCAAGTCCACTCCCAGTTGCCGCCATTGTCGGGCGGCCAAATGTTGGTAAATCAACATTGTTTAACCGCCTCATCGGCCGACGCTCTGCTATTGTTGAGAAAAAGCCCGGAGTAACACGTGACCGAAATTATGGAAAAGCAAACTATCACGGCTTTGAATTTATTGTCATTGACACAGGCGGCTTCGAACCTGTTGCGGAAACCTCACTTATCCAGAAAATGGCAAAACAGGCACAACTTGCTGTTGAAGAAGCAGATTGTGTTTTGTTTGTTGTAAATGCCCAGGAAGGCTGGACACCCTCCGATTCAGAAATTTTCCGTTCGTTAGCTGAAATTGAAAGACCACTCTATGTTGTGGTCAACAAAGCAGATAATCAGCGCCTCGAAAATGAGAGCCTTGAGTTCCATCAGCTTGGGGTTGAAAAATTGTTTCCTGTTTCTGCCGAACACAATCGTGGGATAGAGGGACTGCTGGAGGAAGTAAATAAACGGGTTCCACTGTTACATCAAGAAGCTGATTCCGTACAAGAGTTGCAAAGTCCGGAAATACCTGTTGCAGTTGCTGTGGTCGGCAAACCAAATGCAGGCAAGTCATCCATTGTAAATGCCCTTCTCCGTAAGGAACGAATGATTGTGGATTCTGTTTCCGGAACAACCAGAGATCCGGTGGACAGTCATTGTGTGTACCAGGGACAGGAGATTCTGCTTGTCGATACAGCAGGTATACGCAGGCGCGGAAAAGTCAACCAGAAGATAGAAACCTTCAGTATCGTTTCCGCACTCAGGTCAATAGAACGCTCAGATGTGACCCTATTGATAATAGACGCCGAGGAAGGAATAACAGAACAGGTTTTGAAAATTGCGGGTTATGTGAATGAACGCAGGAAATCCCTGGTGATTGTTTTGAATAAGTGGGATTTAGCCAAAGCGGCAGGCAAAACCATGAAGGAGGTTGAAGAAGAAGTTCACCATCGCTTGAACTTCATCAGCTTCGCGCCGATAATTTTTGTCAGTGCCAAGAGCGGGCAGCGCATTCCACAGATTTTTGACCATATTCTTCAAGTTCACACACAGTATGTACGGCGTATTCAGACATCTGATTTAAATTCGATCCTGCAGATCATTGTGAACCAGCATCCTCCGCCTTCTAAATCAGGACGACCTACCAAAGTATACTATGGCAACCAAGTCAGTGTGGCGCCGCCGACGTTTGTTTTCATGACAAACAATCCGGACAAAACCAATTTTGCCTACGAACGCTATATTTCCAACCAGTTCCGCTATCATTTTGGCTTCGAAGGGACGCCTCTGAAGTTTATCTGGCGCAAGAAAAAATCAACTCAAGGCAGGAAATCCGGAAAAAGTGCCTGAGCCAGCAGCTTTTGTTCCGGACTGTGTTTTTCATGAAAAATTTATCAGGTGAGTGAATCAGCAATAGTGCACTTCTGTAAAACGGCTGCGCAGCTGAACGACCTCATCTTTCACAACTTTTCCCTGAAGGCCGGCCTTCACCAAGGCTGCAAGTTCCTGCATGTCACCTTCTTTCATGCCATAGCGAGTCATTTCCTGTACCCCAATTCTTAATCCGGAAGGTTTATTCGCGTCTTTATCTCCGGGAAGCAAATTATAATTGGTGATGATGTTGTTCCGTTCTGCAAGTGAGCGGGCAATTGCTTTGGCTTCTCCAAAACTAGTTACGTTCAGTGCTAATTGGTGACTTTCCGTAAAGCCAAACTCCTGAGCTTCCACATTCACGCCTTCATCGGCAAGTGCCTGACCAAATGCTTTTGCGTTAGCAACTGTTTGCGCGGCATACTGTTGACCATGTGCAGCCATTTCACGAATCGCAATCAGCATTCCCGGTAGAGTGTGTAGATGGTGATTACTGGAAGAACCAGGCATCACACCTCGATCCACGCTGTTCCACCATTTCATTTCCTGTTCACTTCTCATGTTGCCTAAAATCACTCCACGCTGTGGTCCGGGAAATGTTTTGTGAGTACTTGCGTTTATGAAGTGTGCGCCCTCCTCAATTGGGTTCTGGAACTGTCCGCCTAATATAAGTCCCAGCACATGAGCGCCGTCATAAAGGATGGGGATATTTTTAGCACGGCAAACTTCAGCAATTTCCTTCACAGGCTCAGGAAATAGAAACAGGCTTTTACCGAGTATCACCATGTTAGGTGAAGTTTGTTCTACCAAATCCACACACTTTGGCACATCCAAATGGTATCCGTCTTCGGTGGTGGGCCAATAGTGTAAGTTGATGGAATTCTCACGTCCGGGAGTGAGGACTTTGCCACGGACTTGAATTCGCCGTCCCACAACACCAATTGGATTGTGACTGATATGTCCGCCGATTTCGATTGAGTTCACAATCACAGTGTCATCACCACGTAAAATTCCTAAAGCGACAGCAGTATTTGCCGCATTCCCACTGACCGGGCGCACATCTGCCTGAAGACATTTTGCCAGTTGGATCATTTCACTGGCAGCCATGCTCTCAATTTGATCGACGTAGCGGGTGCCTTCATAATATCTGCGATCTGTTTGATCAGTGTTAGGATGTCCTTCAGCGTAACGCCCCATAAAGTCGTTTACCTCGGCCTGCTTTACTGCTTCTGACTGCACATTCTCACTGGCAATCAAGTTGACGGTCTCTTTGCCGCGCCATTGATTCTGGCGATTGACAATGTCCAAAACATCAGAAATGTTTACACTCATTATTCTCCATTGTTAATTATTGACAATCCCGTAAAAAGTCCATTTATCGCAATTTATTCCCTTTAACATATTGATATTATTAGGGGTGGATTTTATTATTTAGACTTTCTACGAAACCATCATCATTGTTAATTGAAAATTATTTGTAGCATATAATTGCTCAAGAATTTACGAAAGCCGGTTTTATTAACAGTATTACTTTCAGTAATTGTTCAGTATTCAGGCAGATACTCCAGTTTGGCGCCTGTTTCCTCAATAGCTTTCTTTTCCGGAAGCTGCTTGTTACGAAATCGCTCGCCTTTTACCACAGTCTGTGGATGAATACACTTGATTAAAGAACTGGCATCACGCTCATTAAAAATGACCACTCTGTCCACTGCTTCTACAGCCGACAGCAACAAAGCGCGCTCACGCTCGTTAAGTAACGGAAGTTCCCCTTTTTGTTCTGATATACTACTGTCACTGTTGATGCCGACAACATTAAACCCTTTCAGGGTCTTCAGTTGATGCAGGAACTTCAAGTGTCCTGCTGAAATATCGTCAAAATATCCATTTGTAAATATAACAGGTAAATCCCGCGGCAAGTTACGGCAAAGTTGTTCTGAAGTCATGATTTTTGATGAAGTTTCTCCAAAATCAAAACGTTGAATCAGTTCATTTTTTGTGAATGAAACTACACCTACATGTTGTATTTCCATACTTGCGGCAAGTTGTGCCCAGTAAGCGGCATGCTCAATGCCTGCCTTACCGGCAAGCATGAAAGTCAGCACACTGCTGACAGCGTCGCCTGCACCAACGACATCAAAGACTTCCTGTGTTTCCGCTTCAAAAAATTGATATTCTTGCGGGCTTTGAAAAAGCAGCAAACCATCCTTATCAAGACTGATAACCAGATATTCCAGTCCCACTTCTGCTTTTAGTTTTTCTGCTGCCTTTAGAACATCATTTTGATCTTTGAGTGCGTATCCAACTACTGCTTCAGTTTCCTTACGGTTTGGTTTAATGAGAGTGAAGTCCTGATAAATACTGTAGTTAGTAGTGCGCCGGGGATCCCCAACGACAGGAATTCCGTGTTTTTTCCCGCAAGTAGCAATTGCCTTGAGAGTTGCTGAACTCAGCAGCCCTTTTCCATAGTCAGAAACAATTACAGCATCGCTTGTTGGAATGGTTTGTTCCAGATATTCAATTAATTGCTTTTGGGGAATAACTGTATCCGGGTCCGGGTCTATATCCATCCGGAGTAAATGGGTTTGTCCGGCAATCATTCGGTGCTTGAGACAGCTTTTGTGATTTTCAGAAACAATTACTCCGGAATGATCAACCTCGTTTTCGGCAAGCAGTTTGCGGATGGTTTCACCAGTTTTATCTTTTCCAGTGACCCCACAGACAAGCACCTCTGCACCCAAAGTGGCCAGATTCATCACCACGTTTCCCGCGCCCCCCAATCGCTGATCTTCCCTCAGAACTCTCATCACGGGAATTGGTGCTTCCGGAGAAATTCGATCCACCTCTCCCCATGAATAGTGGTCCAGCATGAGATCACCTGCAACAAGAATACGAGGGGAATTTATCTTCTCCAGAGAATGGCGGAGATTGGGTTGGTTCATAAAATTTATTTACTACTCAAGAATTTGTCCAGTGTTTGTTGAAAAACGTTGTACGGCTGAGCTCCGGAAAGGACTTCACCAGTAATTTCTCCAGTCTTTGAATTGTACAGACCAACCAAAAAGCCCGGTGTTCCGGTAATTCCAAGTTCTGTTCCGTCTTTTATATCCTGATTTACCAAGCCGCGATATTTTTCACTATCGAGACATTTATCAAATTTTTCAGGGGATTTAATTTTTATTTGTCGAGCATATTTTTTTAGATCTTCTACGTACTGGGCTTTTTGTCGTGAATAAAGCAGACTGTGTATTTCCTCGAATTTGCCTTGTTCCCGTGCGCATTCAGCCGCAATTGCCGCTTCGTCTGCTTCTTCATGAAATGACAGGGGAAAATGTCTGTAACCGAAAGCCACCCTGTCTTTGTAGTTTTTGACAAGCTTACTGATTGTTTCCTGTACACGGCGGCAAAATGGGCACTGATAATCAGAATATTCGAGCATTATTACTGCCGCCTTCTTGTTGCCTCTGAGATAACCGGTTTTTATATTTCCTTCCAGTAGAAATTCAGATGGAGGTTGCAAATGAGAAACAACCCATCCTTTTTCCAAGGCCAGTGAATAAGTGTTCAACAAATGCTGACTGAGAATCTGCTGTTGCAGAAACTGCTTAATCTGGGGACGGAGCTTTTTCAGTGTTCCCCTTTCCTGCAGGTTATTTTTTTCATAGAAGGCAACGATGTCTTGAATAGTAACTTTTTTTTCCGGTGTCAGGTTAATTTCCGAATGTTTTGACGCAAGTATTTTCAATGAATATTCCATCAATCCTACATTTAATTGCTGAAAAAGCTGCAGGCTTAAGTCATTAGTTTTTTTGTTTCGCACATCTTCATATCTAACCTGCTTGCCGTCAACAAAACCCAGAACAGGATTGTGATGATAGGCTGCTGAAGTTTGGCCAAAAGTTGGAGAATAGCAGAAGGAAATTAGGAAAGGCGTTAATAGTAATTTAATCAGGCTTGTATTTAATATATTATTCAAATTTTCAGGCATATTTTTTTGTAGTTAAGGATTCAAATTATAATCGAAAGTTGGTAGTTAATTTTTTCAGTTATGAACGGTTATTACGATTTACATGTTCGGTCAGGCTGTCTCCACAATATGCTTTGGCTACGATCTCGCTGTGGAAAAATTAGTTCAAAAAATTAGGTGAAGTCTCAGCTAATTCTTCATTGGCGCCGGACATTTCCATCAGAGATATTAAATCCTCCAGGCGAGTATCCAGATCCGGAGATTCCAGAAGTGTTTGCTTTTCAATTCCTGAAAAATCCAGGTTCATGCTTAGTAAATTGACAAGGTAATTTGCTGGAATATCCTCTATTTTTTCCCATTCTATTTTTAATTTATTCCTTTCAGAATATTCACGAAAGTTCTGGTACAGATGTTCTGTATCTCCGGAAAAATTGGGATCATCTGTGTCATGCGGAAATGAAGAATACTCTACCTTTGCCTTTCTGTAAAGAGCTTCGGTTTCCAGCTCTTCCACAATCTGGAAACGTGATTTACCATGAAGTTGTATCAGATAATTCCCTTTAGGCAGTTGCTGAGAATGTTCAATTGTTCCCGCACAACCAATATCACAAAGTCTGTCTGAGTCATGAGTAGCAGGCTGGATAATTCCGATCATTAATTCTTCATTTTCCATAACATGCTCAACCATCTGGCGGTAACGGGGTTCAAAAATGTGAAGAGGAAGAACGGAGCCCGGCAATAATATTGTTCCGTGTAAAGGAAACAAAGGGATAACCTCAGCCAGTATTACATCAGACATTGTGTCTCCTCAGGGAAACGTTCACCCAGGCTTTTTAAGAGCAGTCCTTCCATCTCGGGAGCATTTTGTGGTTGATGCGGCATAGAATTGTTCCAGAGTGAACTTTTTTCCATACAAAGATAAGTTGGTATTTGAGGAGCCAATTTTTCTAATCGCTGCTGCACATTCTGGTAGAGACGCTGGCGAATTTTTTTAATATATCGCATTTTTCCGTCAACTCCGGGAACAAATTCATCAAGAAAAACACTACTTCCAGGAAAACGCTCATCCACGATTGATTTAAGTGAAGAAATATAACGCAGTGTACCTAAACTGACCCATGCAATTCTATCCGGGGAAACATAGTCAAATATCTGATCAACAAGCTCTTGATAGCCTTTTTTCCAGTCAGGATAGTTAATCATCGGGTCAAAATGGAAGGCGACTTTGTAACCTGCATCTGAAGCCATTCTGGCAGCTTCAAGACGTTCATTCAACCGGGCTGTTTTGAATTCTTCCTGTTTAATGATTTCTTCAGGATTTACCGACCATGCAATTACCGTTTTTCCACCGTGCGGTAAATCCAGCAAATGCTCAACATGACTTGATTTTGTTTTAAGTTCAAGCAGAGTATTGGGCAGCCCTGCAAAGAATCGTATTACATGCGGATTGATGCCTAATATCTGGTCTAAAGCTAAACTATCTGAATGTTCGCCTGTTCCTACACGAAACAATGTGTTTGGCTGTGAGGAGGTGCGCTGCCGAACTTGCTCCAGAATTTCCTCAAGATTTGCATGAACAGTAATTACCGGTTTGTTAAGGAATGCCTGCAGAATACAGTATGTACACTCAAATGGACAGTTCTCAATTAAATCCAGCGTGAAATAATTGCAGCAGACAAGTTCCTCGGAAAATCCCGGACAAGCCTTGATTGATGTTCCCTGAAAATATTTTAAATGTAATGTTTTTTTACCTTGCGTCAAAGGGTTCCACAATGGATCTGTTCCGGAATTTTCCTGATGCCAGGCGTAATTCTCAACCAGGGTTTTCGGTATATCCGGAAAGCGCTGACAGATTTGTTCTGTCAGAGGTTCTTTAGCAACTGCCTGATCAATTAATATTCTTTCGGGATGATAATTAAACATCTGTTTTATCAATTTTTTGCAATGCTGGTAGAAGCTCAAACAATAGCCTGTTTCCTGCTCAGGCATGAATAAATAGCTTTTGTATTTATCTTTTCAGAAAAATGAGTTAGAAAAAACCTTAAATATTTTCTGCAATATTAAAAAATGTTATAACACTCCAGATTCAGAGTCTTCGGAAGAAGTGTTCATGGATTTCTCGCATAGCTGTTAATTTCAGCTCATTATAGTATGCACAACATGTATGTTTGTCTGCTGCTGTGAAATTGCCAGAGAGGTTTTATTAAGTGATTTTCATGCAATTTGAGTTGACTTCTTTATTAAGTCAAATTAGCTTCCATAGAATTATAATTGACTGTAATTTAT
>LUMJ01000004.1_pt1 | contig 95639 bp, 83 predicted proteins | sample 729631 | NCBI WGS metagenome assembly LUMJ01 (sample SAMN03860266, study PRJNA289734) | marine metagenome | biome: seawater column; feature: ocean; material: water; isolation source: Red Sea water column Station 22 - depth 500m | place: Saudi Arabia: Red Sea | collected 2011-10-15 | depth 500 m
AACCACTCTGACAGACTGGCGGGATCAATCAATAGGATCCCCACGATCATTGAAAATAAATATTACTAACTGTCAATAGGGCCCTGGTGAACGGTTACTACAACGAGCTTGATGTTATAGCGGCTCACATTTCATTGCTTCGAAGTGCTGTCATAAAAAACCGAGAAGTGCTTGTAAAACTGCTTAATAGCTACTTAAGTACAGTGGCTTTTGCAATAGAGTGGCGGTCGCTACGGTTTATCAAAGAAGAGTTCTGCTATTACATGCAGAATACCTTCTTTGACAACCCGAAAACCAATTTATCTTTCATTATCGACAGCGCTTACCCTGATTTAAAAACAACATCATTTTCATCATCTTTAAGCCGAATAAGTACCATAAATTTGCTTATTGATTATTTTATAACGGTAGTAACAAAGCGTTCTGAGAAAGCCAAATACCGAATGCGTGTGTACATGCAATTTGTTGATATTGCCCAGTTGATTGAGGACTTAGATTTTGTTCACGGTATGGTCGATTCGAATGACGCGAGAAATAACTCTGGTTTACTAGCACTTCTCGCTGCCACCGGAAATACAATCAAAGTGAACGCCTATCGCGGCCCAATCAAAGTCATCAACAATTCCCGAACGCTACCGAACGGGCGATTAATTTAATGCTCGTAACTTTTATACCTTTGTCGTGACTGGAACATTCTAAAATTCCAGTGGAACGCACTAAGAAGTCTTGCGGTTCAGGAAAATAAGCCCAGATGGAACAAACGAAAAGCCTACTCAGATGATTACGCTCATAAAAAAGTTCACCTGAACTCATCAAATGTTCCAGTGTGGCTCATTAGTACGTTCCACCTCGCTCTTAAAATGTTCCAAAGTCTGCGTTTATTATCCGACAAGTAATGTCATTTGCTATACTTATGGCTCAGCAACTCAAGAGCCAGAGACATGCCTTATTGCGACACCGTATTTCAGACAGTAAAGCCCGAGCAGGTTGAAAACGTGCTGTCGAAGTTTGCCCAAGAGTGCTTCGTCGGGGGACAAGCAGCGTATCGGCTAGATGATGACTCTTATTCAATTGATGCGGGCGAAAATGACATTCGGGCAATTTACGATGAACCCAACACGGTCATCAGATTTTTTGCCGTTATAAACGCGATGAAGGCTTTTACGATAAGAAGCTTCAAACTTTTGCCGCCAAGCATGGCATTACTTCATCACTCACAGTAGCGAGTAAACTAGGAACCGATGGGAGCAGAATATGACTAGTCAACTTGATGTGCTCACCTTATCTGAAACTGTTGTGCGTGACAGCCAATCTGGGAAATTAAGCCACGACTTGCTAGCTCATGGACAAACGCTTTATGGAAAAAATATAGACTTCCCAGATTTCCTCGAACGCATCACGCCCGATGGCAAGAAATCCCTCGGCCATTGGCGCAATGGAGAATTTCAACAAGTCATCAGCCTTCTGTAAAAACAAAGCCCCGCACGAGCGAGGCTTTGAATTCAACAAAATTAAGGCTTCAAATAATTTTTAGTTCATATAAATTTTATAAAGCCAAATTGGCGGCCTCATATTCTCGAAGCTTAGAAGCGTGTAATAAATACTCCGACTCATTCAGGACAGAATATTTTTTATCTAATACCAGCATATCACCGTCAAATTCAACACCAGCATCTTCAACCATTCCAACAATTAACTGTTGTTCTGGTGTTCTTCGTGCATATATGAACTCCAACATCTTCTTCAAATTATCAGGGTCTTGCTCTTGTTGATTTGGTGAATCAATTATCACGGGAAACAGGGTTGAGTTGCCATTTTTTCTGATGGCTGACTGAGTAGCAAAGAAGTAAGCCAATACAGCTCTAGGCAGATCACTCCCGCTCTCATCAAGACTCGATGTGATACTCTTAAATGCATTATCGTTAAGCGAATGAACACCAAGCTTACTAGTATATTTTCTCAGCGTTTCACCATATTCTCTGATTATTTCCCTGCGCCTTTCTGGTGTATCAAATTTCTCCATATCGCTTGTTATCGATTCGATATTGGTAGCTATATTTGATAGAAATCGTTGTTGTTCTTTTTTTTCTAATTCAAGGTGTTTAATCATAGACTTTTTGCCCTCAATATCCACAAGGTCCTGTAATTTTATTGAGCCTTGTTTACTGGCTAGTAGGTCGTTGATTGTATTTTGTTGGCTAGCGAGAGTAGATAAAGACTGCTCTTCATCGTCTATCCCTTTTTGAATTTTAGCAAGATCATCTCTCAAAGAAACAAGCAGATCGCTACAGGTTTCGGTGTCTCGTGCAATCTCAAAACGCTCGTTAAAAGAGTTATCGTATTCAGCACCGCACGTAGGGCAACCAACTGTAGAACTGAATCAATCCGGGTTTGTCGGAGGCTAATTATCTTGAGAGAATTAGCCAATGAACAAAAGAGTAACTTATTCCCCAGAAGTACGCGAGCGTGCAGTTCGCATGGTTTTGACATCAGAGCATGAACATTCATCGAGGTGGGCTGCGATGGTGTCTATTTCATCTAAAATTGGTTGTACACCCGAAACATTGAGGGCTTGGGTTAACAAAATAGAAGTCGACACAGGTAAGAAGGCTGGGGTCACAAGTGATTCCGCAGCTAAGATAAAAGAATTAGAGCGGGAAAACAAAGAGCTTAAACAAGCCAATGAGATTTTGAAAAAAGCAGCTGCATTTTTTGCTCAAGCGGAGCTCGACCGCAAACCTCAGAAGTAGTCCAGTTCATTGATTTATATCGCTCGTTGTATGGTGTCGAGCCTATTTGTCGTGTTGTGCGAATTGCACCATCAACGTACTACCGTTGTAAATCACTAGAGGCGAAGCCTGAAAAACGTTGTCAGCGATATCACCGAGACGAAGCGCTAAAGCCTGAGATTATGCGCGTTTGGCAGGAAAATAGACGGTGCTATGGTGCCAGAAAGGTCTGGAAGCAGATGAAGCGTGAAGGCTTTACTGTGGCTCGTTGCACGGTAGCCAGACTGATGAATGTGCTTGGCATTGAAGGTGTGCGCCGTGGTAAACACTGTATCACGACTATTCCCGACGATAGCGCGGATAAACCACTCGATTTAGTTAATCGTGAGTTCACGGCACAACGGCCCAATCAGCTGTGGGTGGCCGACATTACCTACGTCGCCACTTGGTCAGGCTTTGTCTATGTGGCATTTGTAATCGATGTTTTCTCACGCAAAATCGTTGGTTGGCGTGTGCTAAAAACAATGCAAACACAGTTGATATTAGATGCCCTAGAACAAGCATTGTGGGCACGAGGTAAGCCAAAAGGCGTTATCCATCACAGCGATCGCGGTAGCCAATATGTTTCAATTCGCTACTCTGAGCGCCTTTCAGAGGCTGGCTTCAACGCATCAGTCGGCAGTGTTGGTGATTCTTATGACAACGCGTTGGCCGAGACAATTAATGGTCTCTACAAAACTGAAGTCATCCACAAAGACGGCCCTTGGAAAGGGCTGGAGCAAGTTGAACTGGCTACTCTGGATTGGGTTGATTGGTTCAACAACCGGCGCCTGCTAGAGCCTATCGGAGATATACCTCCCGTTGAATATGAGGAAAACTATTATCGACAATTAGGTAAAGATGCGGCAGCATAACTCAAACAAATCCGCCTCCGAATTTACCGGTGCGATTCAAACAATCGTGATTGATAGCATATTTATAATCATCACTTAGCTCATCATGAGTTCTAGCGACAATTTCAATTTGGGCTATTAATCGTATTTTTTCAGTTTTAAGGTCAGTTAATCTCTTCTTAAATTTTTGTTCAGAGTTTTTTAGTTGATTACATTGCTCAAGTAAATTGTTGATTTCTGATTTAAATGCACCAACATCCATATCAAAATCTATATGGGATAAATCCTTTAGCGCTCGTTCTTTAATAGAATTAATTGACGCAACCTGTCTAAGCGGTTCTTGCCTTTCAGCTTCTGCTTTTTTCTTTTGCGTTTCTAGTGCGTACCATTTATCAGGTCTCAAACCAAAATGATAACCCGTTACTCTTTGTTTCCAGTGAGCAAACTGTGCCAAATTTGTGAACGAAGACCATGTATCTGTCCAGCCTTTATCCTGATCTATATAAAATGGTAAAAGTAAATAAGCTGGCGGTGGTGTTACTGCGTTACCATCCCTATCGGTCAGCTTTAAATTGAAATTAAATATTTTGGCAAGGACCGGGCCTAATTCATTTGTAACGCTTGAGTAAGTGCCGATTAAATCGTCATTGTAGTCGAACAGGGAAAAAGAGTTTTTGTGCCTATAGATTGCATAGCCTACCCCATCCACTTCAAATTTGATTAGCGTAATGACATCGGCGTCCTTCCATTTTCTATGGCGCTTATGCGGATTAGCACCGAAGCAATATGGAATACTCTTTATTATTGAGCTTTTACCAGTATCGTTAGTCCCTTTGATTACCGTCACTTTGGGATGAAAGCTTATCTTTCTCGCTTTCTTTTCTCGATGCGATACGAGAAGCATGCTTTTTAACTGCAAGTTTCTCATTCTGTTTTACCCTCAAATTTCGAATTAGCCGACGATATTGGATCATAGTTAATCACCTCGTAAATTGTTGCGGCCTTAATATAGTCATCTGAGTAGCCAGATTTATCTTTTACAGCAGTTAGGGTTGCTTCCATTAAAGTATCCATAGCTGCGTTTTCATCCATTTTGAGTTGCATTGCAACTGTGTGTCGAATCTCTTTTTGAATTGCTAACAACTGTTCATTTGACACATTCATACGGTCAACTGTATATGTATCCCAAAATCGTTTTAATTTATTTTGCACTAATGGGCCAACACCACAAGCTGATAGATGTTGTACAGCTTCTAACCATAGCTCACTCGATGTTCTGCTTTGTGCTACTAATCCAGTCATGTGAGAAAACTCAGTTCGACTAATAGACTTTCTTTTTTTCAATTCATCACTGTTCTTCGGAATATCTTCAAAGTTTGTTTTTCTCCTAATCTCATCAAAGATAGTCTGATATGCGAGGGCTATGTGAGCAGGTCTTTCAGGAAAAAGGGTATTGAAAAAGTCGACCAATTTTCCTTTGGTTAATTGTTCATGATCTTCTAAACGTAAAGGAGATTTAACTAAAAAAAACTTGCTTAACCCAATCAAGTCACAATAGCTATGATTATCCCCTTTAATGGCTTCCCACACTTTTTCTTTGTCAGCAATAGCTAGTTGTTTAAATGAAACAATGTCGAAGTCTAGCCCTTTACTTCCACACTTGAGTTTGTTAGACAATCCTTGATTTGATGTAAATACTAACTTTTTGGTGTTGTCAGGAAATAAGTTGAGATTTCCGTACAGCTTGCCAACGATTGAACTTAAATCATCATTAGTCTCATTTTTAACTAACGAGTTTATGGTCCAGTTACCTGTTTTTTTTGACTTTACTTGATAAAACTTTGCAGATGTCGGCGAGGATGCTGAATTAAGAACAACGATATCTTCATGGTGTTCGAAGACCATTAAGTAGTCATCGTCCTTAAGTTGAAGATCAATTAGCTCACAAAAAGCCCAATTTTTTTGGTAGTCAAATCTATTAGAAGATCTAGCTCCGGCAGATTCCCTTGGCTTTCGTTCTGCAAAGCTGTCTATAAATTCGGCCAAAAGTACCTCCTATATTTTTAGCCAACTTTTATTCAAAATAAAAGCCCCGCAAAGAGCGAGGCTTCAGATTCAAACGCTATTTTAATAATTGGCGTTTCGCTTCGTTGAGAGCTGCAATTAGTGTATCAAGTTCAATGGGCTCACTCGAAACCTGCCCTTCAGGAGCTTCATAACAAAGGCCTTTGGAAGGCTCATTCGTTATTAATCCAAAGAATTTTCCGTTCACTACCACATCAGCAATTAAGTTTTCATAATCTAAATCGCTACTAATAGTTATATCGATTTTACTTGTCACGTTTAGGCTCCAAAAATCCTCTGAATTTACCGTCTTTATCAAATCTTGCTCCCCGCCCATCGGACGAGGTCACATCAGTTCCACCAAAACGATTTCCTTCAGTAGAGGTCGCATCTGGATCGTTGACAATTCCTTCCAGTACTTCTTGGCCTTGCTTGTTTTTGCTTTCTGCATTACCAGTGGCTGGAGGGAACGCAGAACCAGAACGACTACCATGCTTTTGAAGGTTGCGACCTGATCTTGTCAATTCGCCACTTTTATCCGCTGGATCGGGTTCATTTCCTGATTCGGGATCCGGAGTCGCAGGAGCATCGTCAGACATTTCATTATAGACAATCACTGCGCCTACACCAACTGCTGTTCCTACTACAGCGCCAATAGCTGCGCCCACAGGACAAGCTGGGCCAGTTAGAGCGCAACCCGCTGCCGCTCCTACGGCAGTGGTTGTTTTACCCGTAGGGTCAGCCATGTTAATTGGATCATTGCCCACATAAGCATAAAGATTCATCTGGTCTTCATAACCCACAGGGTCAGTCTGCAAGAATCGACCTAGTTTTGGATGATAAATCCGTGCTTTGTAGTAGTAAAGGCCTGTACTCTCGAGAGCTACTTGGCCTGTGTAGCCAAAACGTCCTGCATTATCTTCACTTGGAACACCGAATTCATCGTAGGTGTTGAGCTGAGTTAACGAACCACCTTGATTGGACTCCGCTATAATCGAACCTTGATGATTGCGATGTAAGAAGCGCCTTAAAGATGAAGAGACAGAATTACCATTGTAAGTTATTACTGGACTATCTACTTCAGGCAAATGCACATGTCGCCTTACCAAGTTATTGCTACTGTCATATTCAGCAATAAGCGCATCGCCATCATATGCAAAAAACCTTGTAGTGCTCCCAGCGGTAAATTGTATCAATTTTCCCATTGGGTCGTACTTTAAGGTTGCCGAAATTGAACCTGTTATGCGAGTTAAACGGTTTTCAACGTCGTAGAAATAGTTGATATTTTCGTGACTAGTGAGGTTTCCATTGTCGTCATATGATATAACATTCCCTTTCACGTTATAATACTGATTCAAACCGTTAACTTTATATATACCTTCAATACCTTTCTCACCAGTGTGCAAAAATTTTTGATTTGAACGGGTTATTGTTTCAATTTGATGATGAGGTGTGTAAGTAAAATCTGTTTGATTATCGTAAGTAGTACCAGAAAAATTAGTTTTTAGTTTTGACAACCGGTACAAGTCGTTAAAATCGAAATCCGTTGTCGCTCCGCCGCTGCCCCTTCTTACAATATCTAAGCGATTAACATGATTATATTGATGAGTGTAAACTGAAGTACTGGTACCCTCTTTTATGTGTGTCAATCTATCTCTTGCATTAAAATCGAAAGAAAACAACTTCCCGTCAGGATACTTTAACGTACTTATATTGCTGTTCTTATCATATGTTTTGTGAATTATTCTCGTCTTGCCTAAAGTATTATTAGTATTTTTACTGATGTTACCAAAACCATCATATTCGGTTGTAATTCCTTGCCCTGTATTGCTGCCAAATCTAGCATAAGTTTGAAGATCTCGATTATCGTAGCCGTAATAGACATCAAGACTTGTACTTGAGGGGATATCCTTTTTTATGACTCTGTTCAGATTGTCATACTGTTTTGATATCAATCGTCCATCACGCTTTCTAAGCTGTTTTAGATTGCCATTATTATCGTAAAGGTATTGCTCATAATCCGCACTGCTATAGCCACCAACATTTGTTTTGCTAGGAAAATACGTTCTAAAAAGTCGATAATTGTTGTCCAGTTCATAATAAGTGTAATTGCCGTTTGCGTCCGTTACAGACTCCAATCCGCCACTTTGATAAGTATACGATTTGTAATTCTGCTGCAAAGGTGTGTCATAAGCCCTTTGCTCCAAAACGACTCTGTCTTTATTATCATACGTGTATCTCGTTACGCGATCATACCCATAATCATTGCTAGATGTTGCATCACACGCACTTGCTGTTACACCTAAGTTTGCTCGTCTTGCCTCGCACTCCATTCGTCCCAGTACGTCGTATGAATAGTCAGTCTGAGCTTTTAGATATACACCTTGATAATGTTTCTCTTGAGTCTTCAGGCCTCGATTATCATATTTAAAAGCCGTTCTTTGGTCTAAGCGAAAGCTACTCCAGTTTTCAGGCTTGATCTCTTCAGATTGCCACGTTGTTAAGTAGCCAAACTCTATGCTTTGTAACATCCCCTGACGATTGAATGTCATACGCTCAGCTTGAAAGCCTAAACTACCGGTACCATCAGGGTCGCTATGAATTACACCAGTTTTCTGACCTAACGTGTTGTACCTATAGGCGGTTTTAAAGCTATGGTCTTGTTGGGCACTCGCTGCGTCAAAACAAAGGATTAATAATATAAGAAAAGAGCATATTTTCTTTGTTTTTCTAAACATTAATTGCATGTTGAACCCACTCCTTTAGGTGACGTTTTTCCAATCTGGTTTCCTAAATCGTCATACTCCATGCAGGTACGACGCGTTTCACCTTTTGCGCTTACTAGAATTGATGTAAGGTGCAGATTTTCTGAATCGTAATAATAAGTTGTTTTAACCTCATCGTTCGCTTGTTCGCAACCGTTTCCGCTGCTAGCTGGCTTACCAGCAATACAATAACTTTCTTCCTTCAACAGCCAGATGGGGCTAGGTGCCCTTTCTTTGTTACCAGATTCTTCATAATAAGTTGCATAAAACTGTTCATATTTATAACGAGTTTGTGGAGCTACACCGTTTTCTGCTGCTGGGTGCGTCACTTTTGAGATTTGACCTGACTGGCTGTGGTATGCATAGTGAGTTTTGCTACCGTTTGCATCCTCAATCCACATAGGTTTATTACATACTTTCAGATTGCTGCAGTCTTCCGGGTAACCCGCTGACTGAATTAAATCCGTTCCAGTCCCATCACGAGACTTTCTTTTGATTTCAGTGAGGTTTTGTCGCGAATCATATTTGTACTCAGATTTTACACCGTCAACACTCATCGTTTTTACATTGTTTGCATCATTTTCATAGAATGTAGAAAAGCTTTTTTGTGTAGAAATTGTGAGCGCTTGATGTGGGGTTGCCCCGGTATTCATAACAACACTCAAAGAGCGACCTTCGCTGCTTCGGCTGCTTCCAGCATCTCTGTATATTGTGTTAGGTTTGGTATGGTTGTAAGAGTATGTTGAGCCGTTTACTGTGGCTTCTTTTATTATCATTTGGCGTATTGAACATTGTTCAGTCACCTGTCCCATGTTGATATTAGTAGTACAACTTATGAAATCCTCATATTCAAACAAATGAGTTGGAACTCCAGCACTCTCAAAAGGTTCAAACTTGGTTACTCGTGTCTGTGGCAGTATTCCGTGAGCACCTATCGCGTATTTATTCCATTCTCTATTGAGGTTATTAACACCTGACTTCGAAAACAAGCGCTCTTGGGTATAGCGAGCACGTCTTCCGTGATTATCTGTTACTGTAAAATAAGATACGTTATTGCCGTACCCTTCATAACCAAATACATCAACAGCCCAAGGCCATTGATAGTTCACTGCTGGCCATTTGGACTGGCTATAACAAGAAAATTCTGATGGATCGCAAATGCTTGCATTTACAGCCGTTATTTTAACCGGAAACTGAGTGTCCTTCACATCATCGCCACAATAAGGTTTTGCGCTATTCGGCTCCGAGATATAGCAAGGACGATTGCTAGTATCAGCGTTACTGTACTGATAAACCAACGCGTAACCTGCGTTATTGATTGAAACCTCAACTCTTCGCCCTTGAGAATCGATGCTAGCATAACGCGTCCAGGTTAATCCATTAGGCTCAATGTAGGTCGTTGTTGGATTGTTATTAATTAATACTTCCCCATTACTTCCATGATACTCATATACACGGCCTCCAAGCTCAATTTCTTCTAAAGTTGAACCATCCATATCTAACGGAATGAGCTCGCCACGAAAAGCAATAAACCGAGGTGTACGCAACCCTAGCGTAACAGCTCTACCTGTAAGGTTAACTGGTCCATACGCATCTTGGAAAACCTGCACCGAAAACTTGTGGCTATCCCTAAAGCCCCAATAGAATCCGGAAACTGGCGTTTGAATTATGTGCTCTACCTTTCCAACTCCAGATCCGATGGAAAGATCTTTGAGCGTGAAGCTCGGTTTACCAGTCAAGACGTTGACATTAGCTGTGTCCGTCGGTGTTAAACGTGCTGGCGGTTCCCAGTTTTGATTATTAGCTACCTGAGCGCTTGAATTAGCGCTTGCTCCAACTAGCAATAGAGCTTGAAATACAGCTAACACTCTTTTCATTCTTAAAAAAGGCATAAAAAAATTCCTATAAATTTCTGCCACTGACTAAATCATTCCTAAAAGTAGCTCAAACGCACTTTATAAACACAGTTTGAAATCAATTCCTAGATGTATGTCAGCTAGAGACTATTGAAAGGACTAATAGGATTTAGCAGTCGCTACATCCATCCTCAAAAGTTGAATTAATGGTTTTTGCAGCTTTGCCTGGTGACAAACAAGTGAGCGTTGCTCTTTGCTGAGTTGCAGAAGGTTGAAACGAAACTGAATTAGTAGTTCCCGTAAGCTGAATATTCCCTTGATGACTTCCTGGAGAAATACTTCCGCCACAAGTTTCGCCATCTGAGGTCCAGTTGAATTTAATGTACTCCCCTAGAAGAAAGTTCGATTCAATAGACCAAGTATAATTTACCTGAATATCACTTGGTGGAAGTTTGATATTCACTGAAGTTCTGTTTCCAGCGTCGTCATAATGATATACAGCATCGCCGGTTAATGCGCTTTCAACTTCTTTAAGTCGGCCAAGCGAATCATAGTAATAATGCGTTTTCGAGCCATACGATGAAGCTGAAAATCCTAAGGCAAACAAAATCGGTATGACTTTCTTACTACTTGTCATGCAGGTCCCTCTGTAATATTTCTGAAAGAGGCAGGAGTCTAACGTATTTTTTTCCTAACATATAATTAAATCGAACGTTAGCTGACCTGCGATAACTATTAAGGTATATATTTATCAGATTTTGCGATGGTAGATTTATGCTCAGGGGACGATTCTTACTGTCGCTTGCACAGCCAAGTTGAGGTTCAAAAAGAGTTCACGTTTAATACATCTAATAACTGTCACTGAATAATAAATTGTAACGAAGCGCTAAACTTTTTAAGGCAATACACTTCTTCGTTCGGGTTTTCTTTAGACTTTTGGACGTATTTGTTTTTTAGAATGAAGCAGAAAATAGCGTTTTACAATATTGGCCGCTCATCAATATAGATTTCTGTTCAAACTCGTTTATGATGGTAGGGAAGAGCCCTACACAACTTAAAGCGCTGTGGTACTATTTAAATTAGATGTGTTGTTATTTATAGCACTCTATTGGAGATTCGGAATGACAGGTATAAGTGGTGAAAGTTTTGTCGCTTGGGCGCTACCTATTACTATTGGAACAGTTTTTATAGCGATTACTGTTCTTAATCACTTTGCCTCACAAATTGAAGAATGGGGCAGAAAGCATATAAACAACAAATAATTCCAGAAAATGTTGAAAAATTCGCTAACGCGTTCTTTCTGGCGTAGACGTTTACTTCATTTACTCAAGGCGATAACTGAATCGACCAGACCTCTCTAGACACTTAATTGCTTTATAATTATGTGTATTAAGGAGACAACATGTCTCAGCGATTTACAGAAGAATTTAAGATACAGGCCGTAAAAAAGTTGTAGAGCATGGCTATTCAGTAGCTAGTGTAGTAGAGAGGCTGGGAGACACTAGCAGCTCACTTTATAACTGGATAAAAGCCTACAGCCCAGATAGTGAAGAACATAAGCAACCTCAAGAACAATACCATCGTAATAAGCAATTCGAAAAAGAGCTTAAACGCGTGACAATGGACCGTGACATTTTAAAGGAAACCACTGTATTTTTCGCGGGCGAGTCAAAGAAAAATACGCATTCCTAAAAGCTAGGCTCAAGAATTTCCCAATAAATTGATGTGTGAAGCACTCTCAATACAGCGAAGCGGCTTCTATGCAGGGATGGATAAGTCGAAGTCAAAGCGCCAGTTGGAAGACGAGCGCTTGGCCAGATTAATTAAACATTCTTGGCTAGAAAGCGGGTGTGTCTATGGCTACAGAAAAGTCACAATTGGCCTCAAGGATTTAGGCGAAGCTTGTAGCAAGCACCGTGTAGCGAGATTGATGAAGCTAGAAGGCATATTCGTTAGGGTTTTCTCTAGACTTTCGGACGTATTTATTTTTTAGAATGAAGCAGATTATTGAGTTTTACAATATTGACCGCTCATCAATATAGATTCTGTACAAACTTTATTTTGGAATAATAAAGTTTGTACACTATAAGATTATGTAGCCTTCTTTGTAATGGGCCGAGACTTGCGGGGAGCAGATTGGGCACATGACCAAGTTAGTACAGTATATGAGCACCACCCTATCAACTTTTTAGTTTTCGTATTAATGTTTCAGCTATTTCTACACCAAGTTCTATACGTTTTTTATCAATATTTTCTGCTGTTGAATGTACTTGAGCATTCCGAATCATGCGGAGCTCGGTAAGCTGCATGATATCCTCCATTTCAAGGATTCCGTCTCGCATAGCCCATTCCCATTTAAAAGTATGGCCAGTGTCCACACCTGAACTTTCAAAGGCTTTGCGAACAAGTGTTTCTACCTCGTTAAAGAGCAAAATGAGATTCTCAAGTGTGGCGACTGAGTCTTTTGGTTCGGCTTCTACACCAAAAAGATTGTTTAATAACACAGCAGCTATTTGTCGATATGCGCTTAGATACCTTCGATCTACTCCCAGCCCAGTGCCATTATGATATAACTGATTTCTAATGCGATGATAATGTTCAATATCACCATCATCTAATCCTGTGAGCTTGCCTCTGGCTTTGCTAAAAATTAGCTCAACCATTTTAGGGAAACTATTCCCCGCTTCATCCACTTCCTTTCGCTGAAACTTTACGCCCGATATTCTTTCCGGTAGCGACAAGAACGTTCGGATAGACGTTTCGACCGAATTATCAACACTAATGAAAGCAATTCTGCTGTCAAAAGCAGTATCAAGTTGAATGTGAGAATCGGCATGCCTTAGTAGTTCCAATGAACCAGATGCCCAAGTTTCTTCCATATCTACACCCTGATCTATGAGAATCAAATATTCTTTTTTTCTCGGCGATGTTTGAAATTCGAAAACTCAGCCTTTCGAGCAGCTTCTTCTTTCACATTGGGAGCTAAAAGTCCAATAACTTCGATCGCATATGAAAATACAAGTTCGGCGTCCGGCTTGTTTTTAAACTTTCCTTCATGCGCGACCTCATTTCGATGTTTATTTATAGAGTCTATTTTCTTCTGAATAGACTTAATTTGCTCCCAATTTCCAAGGGATTTCGCTGCGGGAGTTATCAGTTGTCTAAACTTACCAGCCATTCCATTAGCGGACTTTAAAAGTGCATCAACAAAGTCTGCTGGCAAATGATGTTTTTGTAGTAAATAGTGACGGATATAGATATTTGAGGCGATTTCTGAAGAAGTTGCTACTCGCAAGATTGAGGCAGACCAATCTTCCCTCTCGAACAACCCTACAGCCTTGTGCCAATTAGAAAGAAGCTTTTCATCATCATTCCTTTCTTCATAAGGTTTTTTACTTAGTGACCCCACCTGTAAGCTCCAAAAATTGTGTTATTTTCAACGGTAATTCTTCACAAAGTGAATATCATAATTAATAAGATAACCACCGTAGTTACCTACTAACGCTTTTCCAAAAGTAAAATTAGCTATTGTTAATTTCTAAATTATAAAACTGTTCGAAATCAATCAGACCGTTATGTTTATTTATAAACTTGAGATCTGCTCTATTTTTATTTTTCAAAATATGCGCATCAATTTCATAGGGTTTGTATACATTTCCTGTAGTTTCTATATAGACAACAGTAAAATTGTTTTTCTTACACCATTCGAATTCATCATTTGATCTGACATCGGTCACAAGAATTCTACGATCGTTCTTTGAGCTATTACTGCGTTGTATCTGTTCTTCTAACATCCTAATGAAAATATGCTTTTCAACATCTCTCAATGAATTCAGGTGGAGCCAAATTTGTCGTGGCGACATTGTAATAATCTCCCCAGTGCTAAGGGGTTTCTGTAGCGGCTCCTCCTTTATAATTGGTGGATAGTCTTGCTCTAACCAAGGATAAATTAAACTGGCGATGCGTTTGAGCTGGTCACTGAATGAGAATCGTATGTAGTCATGATTTTCTACCAAGTACTTAGCTAAATAATCCTTCCCTGCACCAGAAACCCCCATGAATGCAATTTTCTGTTCCATTTAATATCCTTTTAGTAACGTATTTTGTGCTAGCCTAACCAAACTCAGAACTTACGAAGCTACGCTATCACCAATGGTTAAACTAGTAAAAAACAATATTGAAGATAGTGTCATGAGATTAATTTCAGATCTATTACGAGAACAACTGCCCCCAACTATATCTTTTCACTTGGATAGGATTGCTAATTGTCAGGCTCCGATAGATAGACGAGAAGACCTAATTTCTCCTTCTGCTAGTTTGGGGAGAAAGCTGGAGTTTACCGCAGGGAGAAATAGCTTAAGGGCATCTGTTAAGAATTTGAAAGCTAGTCCGCTTATTATTGGTCGCCACAGCAATGGCGCCCCTAAATTGCCTAACGATTTAGTTGGTTCGATTTCTCACAAGTATCCAGTAGTAGCAACCATTTGTGGGAAAAAGAAAGACTACAGTGCATTAGGTATTGATATTGAAAAAAATGAACAATGGGAGCAAAGCGTAATTTCTACATTCGTTGCAAGAGAAGATATAACATCAAATTCCGGCGTTTTGATGGAAGAAAACTTGCTGCTTTCTGTTTTATTTTCCGCCAAAGAAAGTGCTTTTAAAGCGATATCCTCTCTAGATCAATCTATAACACCACACTTATTGGATATATCTATATGTTTAAAGCAGAAAACTATAGACGTATATCAGACCGCCATTAAGTGGAGAAACCTTGAACTTAACGGATTCACTATCGTTCAAGCGCAATGGGTAACATGTGTAACACTGCTTCCGAATGTTTGATTTTCGAACACTTGGCTGCTATTGTGTAAGAAAACATTACAGGCTGCGTTATGTCTAAATCTTCGATATCCAAGCAAAAGTTTGACGAAATCAAAGCTGATCTGAAAAAGGAACTGGCTGATGAATTAGAGGAAGAAGTCAGTTTCGATGATTTTGATTCTGAGGATTCCGGATTGTGGGAAACCCCCGCCGTTGATTCAAAAGCTGTTGTGAACTTATCTCCGACAGTTGAAAAACATACAGGCTCTAAACTAGACCCAGCTTGGATCAAGTGTGGCGGTTATGATTCAGTTTCGGAAGCTGTCAACCATTTAATGGAACAGCTTGAACTCAAATTAGAGTTTAAATAAATAGGTGGCTTTCATGTCCAAAGAAACGCGAATAGTTATCGGAGCGAAGCTAAAAGAGGCCAGGGAATACCTCGACATTTCACAGGAAGATGCAGCAAAACACGTAGGGATAAACCGACCGGCCCTGTCTTTAATCGAGAATGGACAACGAAAACTTGATAGTGTCGAGCTCATCGCCCTAGCCAAGCTCTACCAAAGGCCCATCGCTTATTTTACTGAAGAAAATTTTAGTGTTGAACCAAACCCAAATGCCGCAGTTTTCGCTAGACGATACGAGTCCTTATCGGAAGCCGACAAGAAAGAGTTAGAGAACTTCGCAGCATTTCTATCTATGAAATCAATGGGTGAATGATGGATTACCGACAGGCAGTACTAAATGGATCGAGAGGTGCGTCTGAAGCACTTAGTCAGCTGGGCTTGAAAGCAAAGATCAGAGAAGGCCTTCAACAAGTTGACATATTTGAGGCTTTGCACCAACTAGACGTAACTACACTATGTAGGCCACTTGAAGGATTACTGGGAGCATTTACGACAAATGGTAGTGAGTGTGGAATATTAGTTTCAACAAGACGACGACTGCCGATTCAACGTTTTACTGCTGCTCATGAACTTGGCCACTTTTGGTTAAATCATGAACACAGTATAGACAGCCCTGCCACGATAAATAAAGCCAGAAGCAATAACCATGGGCCTCTCCAGGAAGTCGAAGCAGAGGCGTTTGCATCTGCCTTTATGATTCCAAAAGCATTAATTAAATATACTGCACAACGTCAAAACTATTCCAAAGCAGATTTAAAAAATCCGGATGTGGTATATCAGCTATCTTTGAGACTTGGTGTTAGTTATTCGGCAACACGAGTAGCCTTAGCCAACTATGGCATTATCACACATACAGATTCTGAACTTATAAAAGCCGTAGCACCAAAGCTGATAAAGCAACGGCTACTGAAAGAGTATGGCGTGACAGCATCTGATCCCGACGTCTTCTATTTAACAGAAAAGGATTGTGACTCGTATATGATGTCCGGTGCAAATGACGTTATGATTCTAGATCTTCCATCCCATGCAGCGGCAGGTTACATGTGGGAGCAAAAGAACGATACATCACTCTTAAGTACAATTAGTGATTTCAATGTTTCAGAGAACACTGAGAAGGTAGGCGGGACTCGCCGCCTGAAAAAAGTTTTCACGGGAGTAGAACGAGCAGAGCTATCAATGTTTGAAACAAGACCATGGGAACCTAACGGTGAAGCGCTGTCACAATTCAAAATTACGCTAGATTTCCGGGGAAAAGAAAACGGCCTACCGAGAGCATTTCGACAATGAGCTTAACGTCTAATATGTTGTTTGACTTAAGAAAAAAGTTTGAAGCAGTTAGGGATCAAGGACCTAGGCCTCTATGTTTGGTTTTCGCGTCCAGCGATCTTAACTCCTTTTCAAATCAAATAATCGAAGACCTTTCTGTCGAATACCTTGCACATCATGCTTACAAGATAGAAAAAAATATGGATTATTCAACTGGGCTCATGGTGTCAAGCGTAATAAAAGCGATAGCTCAGCACGGACAACCTCATGAAAAGGAAATGCCATATGATCCAAGTTTACTTGTCCCACTATGCCCCATTGACAATTTGGACCCTCTGTTTTTTTCCGCTTTCTCTGAAACTTGTAATATCGTCAGTTCTATTAACCAAGAGCTCGAAAATGGAAATGCAACTGTTGTAATCATGTCACTCCCTAATTCAATCTTTACACTGGCAGAGCCATTTGAGCTTGACATTGAAAACGGAAACGTAGGGAATCATGCAGTAGTCATTGTAGGTAAAGCCGTAAAGCCTGACGGTAAAGTCTTCTATATGATAAGAAACAGTTGGGGCGTAGCATGGGCTGATAACGGATATTGCTGGGTATCAGAAGGTTTTCTAAAGTCGCGTGCATTCGCTTTAATCACGATGAGAAGTAAATGAAGGTAATCAGTACACAAACACGAGAAGAAGCTTGGTTAGAGGCTGTGAAACATCTGAAAGACTCCACAGCCCATAAAGTTGAGTATAACTTAATCCTTGAAGTAAAAAAGCCAGGGTTAACTACAGATCGGACGAAAGTAATAAGAGACGCATATGATACCTTCGCAAAGTCACATCAACTGTATCCTTCTCATACAGTAGCTGAGACAATTTTCCCTGCAAGTCTCTATAAAAAACACGGCTCTGAAGGCGTTTATACTATTTACCCTGAAGAGGTTTACCCTAAATTAAAGGGTATTCAGGCAAATAACAGAGGTACTTATGCAATGCGCACTGTTCGAGGTAAAAGCGCTGTAGGTAAAGATATAAACCCTCTGAAAGAAGTCGTGACTAGGCTGAAAAAGGCCGCCAGTTCGTCTTCTGGCATAAGATGCGCACATGAAATATCTCTAGATGATTGTGAATCCATTCCGATAAATCAAAACGATAGAAGCAGATATGGTTTTCCGTGTTTAAGCCACTTAAGCTTCAAGCTCTCGTACGATAGAAAAGAGTTACATTTAACGGCTGTCTACAGATCTCAGTTCTTTATAGAAAAAGCTATGGGTAATCTACTTGGTCTCGCGAGATTACAAAGTTTTGTGTGTCGAGAAATAGGTGTAGTCATGGGATCATTGGTTTGTCATGCTACATATGCACAACTAGATGACAGCGGTAAAGTTCGATCATTTAAGGCGTTGGTAAATTCATTGGAAGAATAGAAATGGATGCTATTTCATATCAAGAAGAGGCTACCCGAACAGTACGTATCAATTGGGAAAATCCACATGGGCCAGATATCGCCATTCTGGGAGCAATCGGTGAGCTCGGATCCATAGCTTCTGTTTTGAAGAAGCAACAACGCGACCAAAAAGCCTACGCTGACTTTGAGTTACATCTCAAAGAGGAGATAGGGGACATCCTCTGGTATGTAACCACTATCGCGAGTAGACTAAATATTCCCATTCTGGCTTGGCCAGCAGTTGACATTAAAGAAAATATAAACCGGTTTGATGTTGTTTATTCTTTAATGGAGCAAATCCAACACCTAAAAAACCAAAAAGAACTGCTTATCTCGCGATTGAATTCAGCACGCGAATTCGAACACGTTATAACCAATATATTGACTGACTTACAGAAGCTTTCAATCTCCGTAAATACAAAGCTTGAGAGAGTAGCCTTTGAAAATATAACGAAAACACTGGGCTATTGGGGCGAAGTGAGTATGCCAGCCCACGAGTTCGACAAGGGATATCCCTTCTACGAAAAACTGCCAAGGCAATTCGAGATCGAGTTCCTAACCGTAGAGAGTGGGAAGTCTAGCATAATGCGCATGAATGGTTTGCAACTCGGCGACCGACTAACGGATAACTCTTATTATAATGATGGCTACAGATTCCATGACATATTCCATATAGCTGGCGCGGGACTACTTGGCTGGTCTCCCGTTTTTCGAAGATTGTTAAAAGCAAAAAGAAAAAGTAACCCGCAGGTTGATGAAGTTGAGGATGGCGCACGAGCAGCTATAGTAGAAGAGGCAGTAATAAACTACATATACGATTACGCACAGCCCCACTTTTTGAAAGATGTAAAGTGGGTAGACATAGGAGTTATAAAACAAATAATAAGGTTAGTCAGGGGACTAGAAGTTAAAGATTGTGAGCCTTGGGAGTGGCGGCATTGTATTTTGGAAAGTTACCGCATTTTCCGCGAGCTCACTGAAAGGAATGAGGGTATATTAAAAGTGAACGCTCAAGATCGAACTCTCACATTGCTGCCGCTTGAGGCCAATCGACTGAATTTGTAATTTTGTCGTTGATACCCCATTTAGGAGGATAAAATACTTCAATTGGTGATTTTTGAGGCTTAAATTTTTGCTTAATTCTCTGCCTTCCACTTACTCCTGAAATTTCAGGGTGAGCAACCCTCGAATACTTATCAACCTCGCAAAAAAGATTCTGGCAATCAATTAACTGAAGGTTTCTACCCCAAAGATTCTTGAACGGGTAGCCTAATTCATCAAATCTTTGTTCCTGTGAATCCATCATAAAATGAATAATATCAGTCGTATTGTAATCACCCAATTCGACGAAACACTTCCTTATACCATCTAAAGCACCAGGCCCTGGGACTACAAATTCTTGTTCACTGAAATTGAAATGTTGAGAGTAATTAAGATCTGTGACGAATTGATACGCTAAAAATTTCCCCAGCGACTCTATTTTTAGAATTCTCTCGTAAGCATCGCTCATACTTTTACATACGCAGATTTCGTCAATAAACGAACCTGTTATCAACTTTTCCAGCAAGGAAAGATGAAACTCATGTTTTCTTTTGCCCTGATACTGGGCTTTTGGTCCTGAGGGCATTATATAGGCGGCTGAATAGATCGATTTCCGCCTGTCCATTGCTTCCTGGAGAACTTTCGCATACAGATCGACGTTGAACGTTTCAACAGAAATTTCACCAAAGTGACGTTCGAGCAACTGCCATGTTTCTATCTTATTAAAGAATTTAAATAACAGAATTCTCAGCACAGTATTTTGGATAGACCATTCTTTGCTATAAATTACGTTCTTTATTAGATATTGGCTTACCCTATCAGAAGCTCTGTAAGCATTAGTGAACTTGTATTCACTAAGAATTTTATCATCACTCCAGGGACCTTGAGGTTCATGAAGCCTATTGAAAAAGCTTTCTTGTCTTAAAAACGCAAACTTCCAATAGGTGTTAAACACTACTGAATACTTAGGCTCTTGTTTTTTAACAAAAATAGATACAGGTCTGGTGCTCTTCATGCTTCACATCTTTAATACGTACGCTTAAATCCGAATTATAAGGAAAAACTTTTGCAAATGCATCAACCATAAATGATAATATGAATAATTTAGTCATAATATAAATATCGCTTGGCAAGATTAAGTACCAACCCCCAGCTCAGATTATCAATGTCAGTTAGACTGAAGCATGTCGTAGATCATGTGTTAGGTTTGACAATTGAGGAATGCTCAAGAAAGCTTGGTTATGCGAACTCATCTTCGCTGAGAAAAGCTTTCACTGGCGACGCTTTTGTTGATCCAGAAAAGTTATATCTATTATCCAAAATAACTGGCAAATTTGGACATAAGGTAAATGTTCATTGGATCATCACGGGAGATGGATTGCCACACCTGATAGAAGGACGAGGTAAAGATGAATATAGCGAGGAACTCATGGGTAAGATAAATTCGCTAAGTAAAGATAAAAGAGAAGCACTCTCCAAATTTCTGGATTGAATCACCACCAAGGAGCAAAGCCCTAAAAGCTTTTTAGTCGGCTTTTCTGTCGAAAGATACTCTGCAATTGCCGAGCTCTACTCTATGAACATAAGTTAAGTTATTGACATTTAGACACTCAATGTCTAATGAACTTTTTAACTTATTATCCCCATGGATATAGTCTGGACTTGCAGGGCATATTCCTAGCCCCATCGACTCAACACAGCTTGAACATTTTTTTGCCTTCATTTTGTAAATATCAGCAGAAAATTTAGTCTCATCCCAGACTCCGAAGCTAATAGCTTTATTTGATATTTTTTCCTTCAAAAAATCTCTAAATAGCGCAGGTTCTTCGTCAACCAACTCCACAAAGATTTTTTCTAAATCATGAGGCATTATTAAGTTAGAATTAATTAAGTTGTCCATCCAATACCTTTTTTTTAGGCGTTTGTTGTTTTGAAATTTTTCAATATTATCGGTTATCCAGCACAACAGAGGCTTAATTACACATGGCATATAGTGGGTCGGATTTTCAGGTCTTTGCTCTTTATTGAATGACAGTCCTATATACTTTTCTTTTTCAAACGGTTTTCTAATGGAAGTTGTTTCCACCGGAGAGCCGCCCGTTAAGATATCCTTAATAGCGCTGATTGCCCCTCCTCTTCTTCTAGGCTTAAGAATTGAGAGCCTATTATTGTGTTCATCACAATCTCTGGCGAAGAGCCAGCGTGCCTTAAAGTATGCAAAACCATTTTCTATTAAAGAGGACTCCATACACTTTTCGCAAAATGCTATTTGAATACCGTTTGTAATCGTCATCCCGCTATTTTCGCCGGCGAATATATCCGATAAGGCAACTACAGCAGAAGTAGGGTTACCAAATAGAGACTTCGGTCCTGGCGCTAGTCCGGAATTTCTCGTAATTTCCAGAAGTAATTCTTCGTCAAACATGTGAAATATGTGTTGATACTTCGCTGGTATTCTAGGCCTAGTTACCCAAGAACCGGTATCGTCAACTACACATGAAAAATCTAAGCTTCCTGCAATTGCCATTTGTCTAAAAATGAAACTTTGTAGCGATTCACCAGGGAGGAACATCATACTTTGACCAAACTACTTACTCTGTGATTGAAGTAAAAATGATATCATTATGATCAGCGTCTCACCTCAATTCATCGTAAGCGTCCGGTAATCCCCACATTCAAAAACTGACATAGCTACTGCATGGTGTTCTTCCACAAAGGAGAACACACATGCGATATCAACGACGAGACGTAAATACCTGGCTGGAACTTTTTGAGCGTCAGGAACAAAGCGGGTTGTCAGCGGTGGCGTTTTGCCGCCAACACCAGATTAATATCCAGACTTTTTATGCCAGACGCAGTGACATCCGTCTTCAGCGAACCAGTAATAAATTTGTTCATGTTAAGCGCGAAGTCACCACCTTCGAGTCCCGTGTTGATGATGACAGTCAGTCTCTCTCGTTGGAATACGCTGCTTCGACGTTGCGGTTACCGGCCAATGTAAGTCCCCAGTGGTTGGCCAACCTGATGATGGCGCTGAACAAATGAAGATGTTCGTCGAACCTTCTGACATTTATCTTTATCTGGATAATGTCGACTTCCGTAAGTCCATCAACGGTCTGATTGTCGTGGTTGAACAACAAATGGCATTAAATCCGTTCCGGGATGCGCTGTTTGTCTTCTGCAATAAAAAGCGGGATAAGTTGAAGGTGCTGTACTGGGATAAAACCGGGTTTGCCCTATGGTATAAGCGCCTGGAGAAGCATCACTTCAAATGGCCATCAGACACTGAACTACAGCACATGCACCTGAGTGAGCAGCAGTTGCAGTGGTTGTTGTCGGGCTTTGATGTGATAGGCCACTCGCCATTGAATTACAAGGCTTCCGGCTTATAACCGGTGATCATAAACAGGATTTATCGATCACGAAATAGTCTGAATAATATCGGGCAATCAATACGTTATTGCGTGATAATTATGTCATGAATATTGATATCGAGAATTTACCAGACGACCCGGCGACATTGAAAAAAATGTTGTCGCAGGTAATGGCGCGTTATCAATATCTGGAAGAGCAGTTCCGCATCGCACAGCAAAGACAGTTTGGTAAAAGCACCGAAGGCCACCCTGGTCAGGGTGAGCTGTTTAATGAGGTGGAAAAACTGGTTGCCGATGTTGAAACGCCAGAGCAGGAAACCATCAGTTACACACGCAGTAAACCTAAGCGCAAACCACTGCCTGAGGACTTACTGCGTGAAGTCATCGTCCACGATATCCCTGATGAAGATAAAGTCTGTGATTGCTGCGCTGGCACGCTGCACTGCATCGGCGAAGATAAGTCTGAGAAGCTTCAGTTCATTCCGGCTCAGGTCAAAGTGATTGAGCATATACGTCCGAAGTATGCGTGTCGTACCTGCGAAAAAGAGGGTATCAGCAATACGGTCAAACAAGCGCCGGTACCACATAGCGTCATCCCTAAAGGCTATGCAACGCCTAGCTTGTTAAGCCAGATAATCACCAGCAAATATCAGTATGGTCTGCCACTTTACCGGCAGGAAGCTATGTTCAAACAGCATGGCATCGAACTCAGCCGTAAGACCATGGCAGACTGGATAATCCGTTGCGCTGAGTTATTTAAGCCGCTTTATGATCAGCTTCATCAGCATCTGCTACAACAACCGGTTATCCAGGCGGATGAAACCACCCTGAAGGTTGTCGATTCTGACAAAACGACCAGTTACATGTGGCTATATGCAACCGGAGCGGACTCACCGCAAGCGACCATCACCGGCTCGGTGATATCCAATATCGTGCTGTACGATTATCACAATAGCCGTGCCGGGCGATGTGCCGTAGACTTCCTTAATGGTTATAGCGGCTATCTGCAAGTGGATGGCTATCAGGGCTACGAACAAACGCAGGCCACCTTAGTCGGCTGCTGGGCCCATGCGAGACGCAAGTTCATGGAAGCGAAAAAAGGCGCTGGCAGTAAAGGCAGTGGCAAAGCCGACTGGGCACTGAACCACATCCAGAAACTTTACCGTGTCGAGACGCAGTTAAAGGAAGAAACCGCAGCAACCCGCTACACACAACGACAGGAAAAAAGCCTGCCGCTGCTTAATCAGCTTGAAACCTGGCTGACAAAATCAGCCCAACAGGTGCTACCGAAAACAAAACTCGGCGAGGCAATACAGTACTGCCTTAATCAATGGCATAAGCTGATGCGTTACACACTCGATGGTCAACTCGCCATCGACAACAACCGCGCAGAACGAGCCATTAAACCGTTCGTCATTGGCAGAAAAAACTGGCTGTTCAGCCAGACCGCCACCGGTGCCAATGCCAGCGCCATCCTCTACAGCATCATTGAAACAGCGAAAGCTAATGACCTAAACGTCTTCGAGTATGTCATGGACTGCCTGGAGCAGCTCAGCAAACCCGAAGCCGATATCGAGCGGCTACTACCATGGCAGTTTGCTAAACACTAGGTGGGATTACCGGACGCTTACAATTCATCTAACGAGTATTGTTGTTTATAAAAGGGTTCAAGAATAATTGAACCTGCCTCAATCTTAATAGCCAATCTCTGATTAATAGCTAAGTTCAACTCTCTCACTACGAAATCAGGAAGGATAACCCCTTTCTAGTTACCTAATTTACAAATAGTTGTTTGCATAATTCATCTCGCTAGCCACTTTCGACCTGAAAAAATACGTCCGTAAAATCTGAGTTAGTATCTACCTTTTGGTTTACAAGCTTTAGGTAACTGCTTTTCCAGCCAAGTTCTATCGTTAAGGTATAACCAATAGAAAGCAGAACTACATTGCTGCTTAATATCATTTCTTATTGATTCCGGATGACTGGCTAAATATCTCAATATATCCAATCGGTTTTTTCTTCTAGCAGATTGAAAGTGGCATTGTTTTCGTCTTTCAACAAGCCCTGAATGACTTGATATTATTTGCTCTACTGACCCAATCCCCACGCCGCATCGTCTCGCAATTTCACGCCGATGGAATCCAGAATAGGCAAGAGTGCATATCGCATCGATGACCTGCTGTGTAAGAGTTTTTGGCTTTAGGTTTAAGGATATACCATTCAGTAACGCTATTCGCTTTAAATAACACCTACTCTTTCCCGTTTCTCTACTTGTATGTGCCAGTGACTTCCCAGCTTTAAGAAATTTTAGGCACTTATTACTAATATTGTTCACGATTTCGGGAGTATTTTTCATATTCGAAAAATCTGCTTCAGGGAGGTTAGAAAAGACTTGGGAAGCCTCACCAAGTAACCACGTTCCAAATAACAGATGTCTGTAGGGGTGATGGCTACCGCCTGCTTCTAGTAGTTGGCTTACATAACGATAATCCTGCTGTGTTCTAGGCACTATTGCCGGATTAGTTTGACTGTGATTCTTTATATATTTGGAAAACTCTTGCATCACAGCCTTTCTTCGAACTCTTCCATTTGGGGTTAAATAGTCATTTTCCTTCAGATAGTGGCGGTAAACTTCCGTAATCTGATTCAGATGCTGTCTTGAAGCTAACAAACTCAAAAGTTGAGTCGAAAAGTTAGCCACTTTGTATTCAATCAAGGGCGAGTATCGTATATCAGTTTCAGGTTGAGGGAGTAACCACTTGATTAGTCTTTGCCGTTGAGTCAATTTAAGAAAGGACAATCCCGCGCCATGATAGCCACAGGTATCAACTCCTGGAATTTGGTGGCTAACGTGCCAATACGAGATCCCGTACTTTAGTAAATCATGCTCTACGCATAGTGGACACGATTTTAAGCCAAGTGACTGGCCGCTCTCAAAGGATACCAGTTGGCTAGATCTAAAAGCTCTTGCACCATTATTAGTAACTATCATTTTTTGTAGGTTACGAGCATGCACTGGCAAGAAAAAACAGAATAGCGGTGTTAAGGTCTGCTCATTAAGCAATAAATCTGTGTCTTCGTTGCACACCTTAGCGATTGAACTTAGCCCCGATGTCAAAAACGGATGGAGTGAAATTCTATTCGAACCAAAACAAGTTTGCAGAAATTCACTACTAGAAATGCCAGAAATGGTGATGAATCTAATTAATCTGCTGAGTAGCAACTCATCTGGTAAAGCTTTGGGTAATTGATACATTCTCCAAAGCCGCCACACCTAGAACAGGTCTTCTAAAGGCTCATCGCACAGAAGCCCCTGTGCTTTAAGGTAGTTAAGTGCATCTTTTTGTTTTGCAGCTCGTTGAATCGTGTCTGGATCTGAAATTTGCTCGACAAAGATACCCGACTCTCTGAGTTCATTGATTTTGTCAGCAAATTCAGGATGATGAGGGCGGCTTAAGTCGCCAGGTATAGTTATTAGCTTTTTATTATGGTGAGTAAGCTCTGGCTTTTCGGTTATCACTTTAGACGTGTTTGGCGCAGATTTTTTGACTTTTTTCCGCTTCAGAAGGGTTACCTTATTATCACGTTTAATTTTATCTACTGATTTTTTCGATGCACGTATAGTAATGTTTGCGGCATGTTCCAATACACTTTCGTTAATTCGCTCATCTCCGCTACCAATTACTTGGCGTTGAGCCTCCTTGTATACGCGCATGGCCAAATCTAAATTGCCAACGGAAAGGTCGTATAACTTGTCGCTTAACGACTTTGTTAAGGGAGTTCTGATATTGGTCCACTGGAGTCCCCATAACTCATCAACGAAAAGCTCCCACTCTTCATCATTTTTTAATAGTTCAACATCTACATAGCCACTACTTTCTGCTCTCCTCGCAATTTTTAATGTTTGTTCCAACAATTCATTAAAGGGAGGGTTTGCACAGAAAAGTAAAGGAATCCCGAGGTTATTAACAAGGTTATGAAGAAATGCTATTAATCGATCGGCACCACCAGTCTTCGCTAAGTTAAGGTTTTGCATTTCGTCAATAACTAAAATGCCTAAGAATCCTGACTTAATTTTTGCTTCAATTTGCTCAAGCAGCCCAGGGATTGTTGTGGCTGGCTTCTCTGGCTTATGCCCTAGCTTACGACCAATTTCAGCCAAAATTTTATGACAAAGGGCTCTTACACTTGAATCTTCTGGACAATCTACTTTTATCCAGACGACCTGTTTTAGCGGAAGCGATTTACCTTGATATTTAACGTGCTCGATTACGTCGTCATAACAACTCAGAATTTGCTCCAACATACTGGTTTTGCCGACGCCGCTTTCCCCAATCACAGTTATCCCACTACCTTTCGGTTTAAAGAAGCCAGTTCTCGGTTCGATCTTGGGACGTTTATCCAACGGGTAGTGCAGGTAATTAGCTGTCGTGGGGGATAATGGATTCTTCGCCGAGTACCCTTTTTTAAGTGCAGATTCAATATACCTATATACGTCTACATATACAGGGAGAGGCTGCCTTAAATGCTCTAAGCGAACGAGGTATTCTATTCTGTCGAAAGCATCCAACTCCCTTTCTTCCTCGTTATGAGGTGGGAAAAAACCAAGTTTATCTAACAACTCTTCGTCTCTTGGCTTTTGAGGGAGAGCTTCGATTAACGGATTTCCTCTGTATTCAGGAAGAATCGCCTCCCGATATTCAGCATAACGAACTCTCACTACTTTTCATCCTTGTTACGCTTTAACAAAGAGATGACTTTATTTTTTTTATTGCCGATACCATTCGAGGTCTCAGTGATTGGATTTGAGAGTTCCCCCGCATGTTCGAAGTCGTCGGGAGCCAACCTATTATCGAGGATCATTTGTCTTCTGCGCTCCTTCATGTCTCTAGTTCTCTCTGCTTTGCTGGCTAGAGGTAATTCTGATTTCAAAGACTCTTTGGCATTTTTAATCGTTTCGTTTTTACGGTCATAGCGTTCCAGTGATGCTTTCCCAGGCTTATCATTCTTAAGCTGTAGTTTTTTCCAATCTTCAAAGAAGACAACATCAGCGACGTGCCTTTCCTCGAAAATGGATGAGCGTTTCATTAGTTCGCAACGCGTAAAATTTTCATCACTTTGCAATCGCACATAGATAAATGATGAATTATCTTGATCAATTCTTGCCTCTAGTTTCCAACTTCCTGTGTTTCGTGCAATGGTTTTCCAAGTGTCAAATTCCTCTCGTTCACACTGATAATACATATCTTTATTTAGACGAATCCCCTTACTTGTCATCGATACGGTAACAGGCGGTAGTAATCGAGCTCGAATGTCTGCTTCATTTGCTTTGATTAAAGCATGTCTATGCTTTTGAAGATGAATCATCCAATAATTGAGAGGTGTAGGTTTCAGATCTGATTCAACAAGAAGTGTGCTTTGGGCAGCCAGTGATTCAAAAATAGCACTATTGTGCTCAAGAACGGCATCAATAAGCATCTTAGTAACTTCGTTTAATGTTAACGCGGCTTCTAACCGAGGGTCTTTGTCACCACGAATGTAATGCCTACCTCTGGTTGTCCCCATCAATTGATGGACTAAGGTATCGTTTAGTATTTTAAATCGTCTTTCAACAATTCCTTTCCAGTCAGCTCTATAGGGCGGAGCAATACTCAAATGACCGATTAACGGCACTGCTAGCTGTTCTGCATCCTTACAAATAAATTCGCCACGGTCACAAAGCAATCGCTGGGGTATATGGTGACAAGGCCACTCTGCCTCTTCAATCGTAATACCGAACCGGTCACAATATTGTTTCTTTGATGTAAAGCTATTTACTAAAGCCTGTCTGCCTGCTCTCCACGACGCGTATTCCATCGACACATGCAGACCTACGATCATTCGACTTTCTTTATCTACCACACAATATAAAGTGGGCCTACCAAGCACGTGGTTTCGCTGAAACTCCGATACAATATGAACGTCTAAGACGGTGGCATCTAGCTCAAAACAACTGCCAGGAACTTCTGTATGGTCCGTTGCGCTTCCAATCAGCCCTCTTCGATTTCGCTCGAAGTCTCCTTTATTAGTTTGTTTCCTGATCAGTTCATTTTGAGGTATTAACTTTCTCGCCCAATACAGAAAGCTTCTGTAATTAGGAACACTGGGTTCCCGCTGTTCACTTTCAGCCGAAAGTAGCTCATCAGAATAATACTCCTTCAGCATTTGGTCATACACTTTAGTAAAAGGTACTTTCCTACCCTTAAGAGCAAACTTTTTCATTGCCTTTAGAATTATTGCCTTATCTTGCTCTTCAGTATTAACGCCTTCAAATACAGAAAAGGTAGGAGTGGATATTTGTACTGGTCTGCCTCTTTTCACCTTGCCAGCAGTTCGTACTTTTCCCAGACCACCAGAAAGTTTGTAGGCCGGCAGCAATGCATTGGGCTCTTGCCCATACTTCCAGTACAAATTCAGAGCTCTATAAATCTTCTGAACATAAGTTTTTTGCCTGTCAGCCTGGGCGACTACAAGTTTACTTCTGTTGTTAGTCGTTATATCTAACAGGAAATCTGGTAGAGAGACCAAATCTAATATTAACTGATAGCTATTATCCCGTTTAAGAAGTTGGGTTTTGGGTATATCTTCTTCTTTGCAGTTCAAATATGCAGGGAGCTCATACTCAGACATAGTAATAGATTTTTTATTTACTAAATCAATGTACGAACTCAACGGAGCGCTGATAGGTCTTTCAAGTTTCTTGTCTTCTGTTATGCGGAACAATATCAGTAGATCTATTTCTGAATAAATTGCTAACACCCGATATAGGCCGTCAGCAATGCCATCTAATGAACTAACCTGCCAAACGCTGTTAACTTCAACCTGCATACTGTTGAGTCCTAAACGGCGAGATACTCAAAACTTCAAACACTCCTGATTCAGGAATTGGCTTATCTAGTTTCACATCAACGATTTTCTTGGCAAAAAGCGTTTTTAGTACGCTTAGCGCCTGAGCACCATCGATATTAAAATTTGTTGCTAGGTCAGAACAGATTTGCTCTGTAATCATAGGACCGATATGAAGTAAATCACAAGCCGAGAAAAGCAATGAGTCAGAGAACGTTTCACCATGCCTTACTGGAGCGGTAAACCATTGAATGTTTTTCGACTTAGTTTGATTTTCGGGGGTATTAACATAAACACGAAAGGGTATGCCTAAAAGCTCCCACCAAACTCTCTCTATATCGAGCTTTTCAGCTGTACGCTTGTCTGCTAAGTCCTCAGCTTTAGATTTCACAGACACTGCTTCATACCAAACTCCATTATGCTTGTCATAACAAGTGAGTAAGCAGTCTGTAGTCAGAACATTTAGAACTTTAGAATCAGGAATGGTCGGATGACGCAATTCTAATGTGTTTGCAATCTTGATTGAGAGATCAATGGGGAGAAGAGGAAATTGCTCTCGTATATCAATAACGCTATCCCTAAATTCAGCCAGATATAAAAACGAACTCTCACCTTCCGACAAGGTGTGGTGCTCTCTGTCAATCTTTATACCTTGAATTTTCGCGCTGCTACCATGCGAGGGAACATCCTGAACTCTTAGCCAAGGCTTATAGTTTTCACCTTCGCCAATACCATACTTGTTCTTTAGTGCTCTTTGAAAATCGTTGAACGTTTTTATTTCTCTGAAGCGGGGCAAGTTGCTGGTTCCATTGTACCGTTGTTTAACCAGTATAGATTAATGTACAAACTTTATTATTCCAAATTGAAGTTATGTACAAACTTTTTATTCAGTGTACAAACTTTATTATGCAAAAACAACTAAACCACCTGCCCAGCTGCCCAGCCGCTGCTCCATGCCCACTGGAAATTAAAGCCACCCAACCAGCCAGTTACGTCTACGACTTCCCCAATGAAGTAAAGCCCTTCGACATTTTTTGCCATCATGGTTTTAGATGAAAGCTCGTTGGTATCTACGCCACCCAATGTAACTTCGGCAGTGCGATACCCTTCCGTGCCATTTGGCTTTATTTTCCAATTCTCTAGGGTGCCTGCAATGGCGTCGCATTCACTGTGAGAAAGCTGTTTCACTGGCACGTTGCGCCAGTTGTGATAATCAATAAAACTCTGCACCATGCGCTTGGGAAATACTTTATTCAAGCAAGTAGCAAGCAAAGCGTCGGGCGTGTCGGTACGTGCAGTTTGTAGAAGCGCTGCGGCATCGTCATTAGGTAACGTATTAATAGTAAGCGTGTCACCAGCATCCCAATAGCTTGAAATTTGAAGCATGGCAGGCCCGCTTAAACCTCGGTGAGTAAACAACATTGCCTCTTTGAATGTGGTGTCGTTACAGCTGGCATATACATCAACAGCAATGCCGCTGAGTTCAGCCAAGGTTTCTTTGTCTTTATCGTGTAAGGTAAACGGCACCAATGCTGCTCGAGTTGGCAGAACGTTAAGTCCAAATTGCTGCGCAATTTTATAACCGAATGGTGTTGCACCCAGCTTCGGCATGCTTAAACCGCCAGTTGCAATCACTAAAGACTCACATTCATACTCACCATTGGCAGTAGTAAGTGAGTACCCACTATCGGTTTTTTCGACCTTCAAAATTTCACAGCGAGTGGTAATAGTAACGCCCGATTTACTACATTCATTAAGCAATAAATCGACAATGTCTTTCGCGCTGTCATCGCAAAATAACTGGCCTAAGGTTTTTTCATGGTACGCAATGCCGTGCTCTGCAACTAGGCTAATAAAATCCCATTGGGTATAGCGGCTAAGTGCAGATTTACAAAAATGAGGGTTTTGCGATAAAAAATTTTCTGGGCCCGCGTACATGTTGGTAAAGTTACAACGACCACCACCAGACATCAGAATTTTCCGCCCCACTTTTTTAGCGTGATCGAGTACTTCTACACTTCGCCCGCGACTGCCTGCTTGCGCGGCGCAAAAAAGCCCTGCGGCTCCTGCTCCAATTACAAGCACATCGCGTTTTATTACGTTCATAATCTTCCAGTCTACCTAGTTTGAGAAAGCTTAGAAGCTCAATCAGAATATTGGCCGCGAATTATACGTTATCGCATTTTCTAGACAACTAAACCTCAAAAAATACTGACGTTTAATAGAAGATATTGCTACACAGACCTCTCTAAAGTTTAGTACTTAGTTGATTAAAAAACGGCTATTATTAAACCAATCACCACATGAGGGGTTTTTAATGGCTATAAAGTCTAATTTGAGCAGCGTAGACCGATATACACGAGGGGCAATCGGTATAGGTGTTACAGCGTTCGCGCTATTTAATGGCAATATTATTGAAGACGTATTTATTGAAGTCCTGTTAGGGATCTTTGGGGTTTTAAACCTTATTTCCCTTTTCAGTGGATGGTGCCCGGTTTATCAAGTCGCTGGGATAAGCACGAAAGAGAGAACCTAATATTGAGCAAGGCTTAATGGAGCACTCTCCGTCTCTCCCTAAAAAAACCGCTATTCGTTCAAAATTGATTTTTGCGTGTTTAGCGGTATCAATACTCGTTTCTGCAATTTATGTCACAGTTTCTTATCGATTAACTTCGGATGTAAACATGCAGGCGGAAATGAAAAGTATGCAATTGCTTCTCTCTTTAATTGGAAGAGAGGTTAGTGATCCTGTTCCAATGAAAGAGGAACGCCTTAAAGCAATCAAGAATCTCATTTCAGAAAGCGAGACTGCGGCTTTTGTAAACGTTGGCCGAACCGAAGAACAATTCACTATTACCCATAACTTCGATGAGCAACTTGTAAAAGAATTGGTTGCTATCATCGGTAGAGAGCATTTAGCAGGCCATACAAATGAGCCAGTGATCACGCTGGGGGATAAAAGCTATTTGTGGGACGTAGCATCAGAAAATGGCGCTACTATTGTTTACGCGAGAGAGACGGCTTTACTTGACGCAGCGCTCTATACTGTGGCTAAGCGATTATTCATAACGACTGTTATTGTATTTTGGATAGCGGTTTGGCTTGCGTTAACCTTATCTTCTATTATTGCCAAGCGTGCAGATGAAATTAATGAAGCGCTAACTCGCCTAGCAACTCATGATTCGTTAACGGGGCTACCTAACAGCTTTTATCTGAAAGAGTTGTTAGCACACTTCGCAAACACACATAAAGACAGCGGCCCTTCCAACCAAGCCTGCCTTTTCGCCATCGATTTAGACAAATTCAAGGATGTTAACGACGCATTTGGTCACAGTGCTGGCGACCAACTGTTAATTACCTTGTCGTACCGTATATCAGCAATACTAGATAAGCCGTGTGAGTTAATTCGTATTGGGGGCGACGAATTTATTATATGGGCTCCGGGTTTTTCCGTTGAAGAAGGTAAGGCGCTAGCCAAGAAGGTTATCAACGCCTGTGATACCACCATTCCCTTAAATGGCCTAGAGGTAAACACTGGGGCAAGCGTCGGCTTTTCTCATTACCCTTCTCATACCGACAATTTAGAGTCGCTGTTATCGTGTGCAGATACCGCGATGTATAAGGCTAAAAAACAACGCAGTGGGTGGGAAGTCTACGATGTGCAAAATCGCATCAGTAATGAACGGGACATTATGCTAAGGGCAGAGCTTAATAATGCGATGCTAGAAAAACAACTTATCCTGCATTTTCAACCTAAAGTGGATATACGGACAGGCGCTATAACTGGAGTTGAAGGGCTCTGTCGTTGGCAACACCCTTCACTTGGTTTATTAAGCCCTTATCATTTTATCGATTTAATTGAACATTCTGGAAAAGTTCAGGATTTCGGTCGCTACATTATTCAGTCAGCCATGCAGCATGCCTGTGACTGGCGAAAAGACAATATGAACATCCCTATCGCTATTAACTTGTCTCCTTACAATTTACTCGACCCGACATTGGCTACCTATATTTCACAGCTACTTCGTGAATTTAACCTGCCCCCAAGCGCCATCGAGATTGAGCTTACTGAAAACGAAACCTGCATCAACATCGCACATATTAATAGCGCGCTAAGTGATATAAGAGACCTAGTAGTAGAGATTGCGATAGATGATTTTGGGACAGGTATGAGCTCGTTGGCCTACTTAGATAACCTAAAAGCTAATACTATTAAAATCGATAAGTCTTTTATTTCAGATATAGACACTAACCGGGGTCACCGAGCTATTGTCGCCTCTGCTTTAACCCTTGCCGATACCTTTGAATGCAAAGTGTTAGCTGAGGGTGTGGAAACCCAGTCTCAAGTTGATACGCTTCTCTCTCTGGGCTGCTTTTATGCGCAAGGTTACTTTTACGCTAAACCCATGTGCGAAAGTGACTTAAAACACTATATTCAAACAGCACTCGTCCAAGCGGTCTGAGCGTCAGCGTACTAAGGAGTTCAAGGGCTACTCGCGAAATACATCAGGCTCGATTTAACTAAGACCGAGGAAATACAGCGAGTGGATGCGTGGTGATTAGCTGCACATAAGCGCGAGTACCCGGCTTAATTGCATTTTCGTGGCTTACACGTACTTTAAGCTCGTCGCCGCTGTCTAAAATAACCGCGTAAAGTCGACTCTCGCCTTCATAACGTACCCACTCTACCGTACAGTTAGTCTCACTAAGGGTAGCATCTAGGCTTAAATCGTCAGGGCGCACCAATAAGTCTACGTTGCCATTAGCGCCTTGAAGTGGCGTTCCGGGCACCTTGCCAATATCGGTGACTACGGTTCTGTCGACATTTGCTGCGCTACCGTCAAAGGTTGCACTTAAGAAACTTGCCTCACCCATAAAGCGCGCCACAAAGCGGCTAGCTGGCGAAGAGTAGCAGGCTTCCGGTGTGTCTAGTTGCTCGAGTACGCCTTTATTTAGAATGCCTACTCTATCGCCTACGCTGAGCGCCTCTTCCTGATCGTGTGTCACCCAAATAGCGGGAACACCCGCCTTTTTAAGCGCGTCACGTATTTCCCAGCGCAAGCTATCTTTTAGTGCTGCATCAAGGTTTGAAAGTGGCTCATCTAGCAATACAAATGATGGTTCGTGAGCAAGAGTTCTTGCCAGCGCAACGCGCTGCTTCTGACCACCCGAGAGACGAGCAGGCTTTGCATCGCGGAAGTTATCTAAGCCTAGTAATTTAAGCCAATGGTCGGCAAGCTTGGTGTCTTTTAAACGAAAGCACACGTTCTGCTGAACGGTAAGGTGTGGAAAAAGCGCAAAATCTTGAAACACCATACCCACGTTACGCTTTTCAGGTGGCACATGTTTACGTGCTGTACTTTGCCAGTTGCCAAGGCTCATAGAACCTTCTGAGATAGGAATAAGCCCTGCCAACGCCTGCAAGATAGTGGTTTTACCACAGCCGGTTGGTCCTACCAACATAAGGATTTCGTCTTGTCCAAGCTCAAGATTTAACTTGTCGACTACGCGGGTAGACCCATAATTCACGGACAAATTATTAACACTAAGCATTACGAACGGCCATCCTCGGTAACGGTAAACTGGGCTTTTCTTTCACCCGACAGCATGAGAATTAGTCCCACACCTGATAATAAAACAAGTAGAAGTCCAGGTACGGCGGCACGGCCAAAGTAACCCGCTTCATATACGCGCCACATGTAGGTAGCCAAGGTTTCAAACCCTGTAGGGCCCAACATAAGCGTGGCTGGCAACTCGCGCATAGCTTCTAAAAACACTAACGCAGCGCCGGCTATCATACCACGAAGGGTTAATGGCAGCGTAATTCGCATGAACGCTTCACGGGGGCTCGCACCAAGTACACGGGCAGCTTTTACCAAACCAGAATCAATATTCTCAGCTGTACTTCTTACACTTCCCACGGCAAGTGGAATAAAGCGCAACACATAAGCCATTACCAGCAAACTCAGCGTTTGATACAGCGCGGGTAGTTGTAAGCCGACATACACAAGAGCAGTTCCCATAACGATACCTGGCACGCCAAAGCCAAAATACGTGATGCGCTCCATAAAGCGCCCTGCTTTTCCGGCAATAGCGGCATGAGCAACTGGGATGGCAAGCAGAACAGCAACAATGGCCGCAATGAAAGACGCATGCGCAGAGTTCCACGCGTAGCTTAACTCAAAGCCACCGGTGCCTTCTCGCACTAACCACAGCGTAAAGATAGCCAGAGGAAGAACAATTGCCATAAACACCACTGGCAAGGTGGCCAGCAACATTAAGTTTCGCTGCCAGCGCACAGGAAACAAAGATAAATGCTTACCCGGGCGCTCTTGAGCGCCGCTGATACGGCTTTCAATAAATAAAATAAGCCCCACAATAACCATAAGCTGAAGGCTCAGCATTGCAGCCTGACTCAAGCCAAAGGCATTGTATTCAACAAAAATCACGCGCGTGAAGGTATCAAAGCCCATTATCGCCGGCGTACCAAAGTCCGATAGTGCGTACAGTGCAGCAAGCAGAGCGCCTGCGGCGACGCTATTCACAACACGTGGTAAAACCACGCGCCATAAACTTGCACCTAATGTTAGCCCTAACGTACGTGCAGCGTTGACTAGGCTTGCATCTAAACTCAATAAGCTTGAACGGGTTGTCATCATCACAAAGGGATAAGTGTAAAGACTCATGACCAGCGCAGAGCCCCACAGGCCGCTAATAGGGGGTGTGCTAATTCCTAGAACGTTTTCAATCTCGCCGCCCGTGCCAAATGAAAAATACATGGCAAACGCACCAATGTAGCTTGGCAGTGCTAATGGCGCGGCAAGTAAAATAAGCCAAAACCGCTTAAACGGCATTTGCACATAAGCGGTTAAAAAGGCAAGCGGCACACCAATAAGTACCGAGCCAATAATGGTAAGCACAACCAATGAAACTGTGTTACCTAAAACACGAAGATTATGAGTATCAAAAAGTTGTGCACTATCTTGAGCTAAAGAAAATAAAACGCCGACGGGCAATAAAGCCATCAGCGCGATAAGAAGTGCCAGTGGATACGACTTTGGCCAGTTTGTCACAGTACGCCAACTTCCCTCATAAGGTTAAGTGTGGGACGCAAATCGGCCAGTTTGCGAAGGTCCATTTCAGGTGGCGACAGCGTACTTAAGTTTGCTAAGCCTTGGGGCTGCTCAACGCCTTGAACCAGTGGAATTTCGTAAGCCTCGCGAGCAAGGTAAGACTGCACTTCATGCGACAGCAGATAACGAATAAAGTTAACCGGCAAGTCACCATCACTTAGCGCCACAATGCCAGAAGCATTCACTAAGCAACCTGCATCGCCTTTGCTGTAGGCCAGCGCCACGTTTGCGTTTGGCTTGCCTGATTTAAGGCGAAGCGTGTAATAGTGATTCGCAAAGCCAATATCCACTTCTCCGCGCTCAACACCCATAACCACGCCAAGTTCACCTGCATACTTTTTAGCGTGCTTATTAATGCCTTTAAGCCATGATTTAGTGGCTTTGTCGCCTTCCAAAATACGCATGGCGGTAACGAAAGACTGAAATGACGAGTAAGCTGGCGCCCAACCAATCTTTAAATCGCTGTCAGCTAACGCCATCACGCTTTCAGGGATTTGCTCCGGTTTAACGCGCTCAGTGTTATAAGGCAGCGTTCGCACGCGGCCTGTAACCGGTGACCAGCTAGGGTATTGGAAATCTTCGCGAAGCTGCGCGCGCAAATCGTCGGGTAACGGCTTTGCTGCGCCTGCATCAGTGACAACGCCAATTGAGCCTGTATCTACTGCCCAGAATAGGTCAGCGCGCTTAACGCCCGCCTTGGTTTCGGCAACGATGGTGTTAGCCAGGGCTGCAGACCCGCCGCGTCTAATTTTAAGATTTAGCTTTGGATTGCGCTTTTCGATGGCCTTTAGAACATTCTCGTACAAACCGCCTTCGCCACGCCCCAAATAAAGGGTGAGATCACCTTCTAATTTAGGCAGTGATTCAACTGACACACTGCCAGTTTGGGTCATAGCGTGAACAAAACTAAGCGGCAAGCCAGATAATGCACCGGCTGCTGCTAAGCCTTGTAAGAATGTTCTACGTTGCATACACCTTCCTTAAAATACGTTTTTGCGACTTTGTTCTACTTCAACCAACAGTGCGCGAGCGCGATCGAGTTTTGTCTGCATCGACTCTACTACTTTGCGAACCGCATCAACGCCAGTGTCTTTTGAGATGGCCTGCGGAAGCGTTACGTTAAAGTCTTTTTCTAAGTCTTCAACCAAGGCTGCGTCTTTTGCAATCAAATCACCTTCTACACCTTCAAAACGCTGAAGGTAGGTGTCGTGAACAAGCGTAGTCGCCACTTCATGTAGTTGCTCTGCATATTTAGCAACAACACGATCTAAACGAGTTTTAATATCGTCAATAACTTCAGGCCCCGTGGTAGGTTCTTTTTCTGTTGTTTGGACCTTATTCACCAAGCCTTTCTTTTGATACTGGGACGCAAGTTTAACTGCGCCTAACGCCTGCCACAAGGCATGATTTAGCTTCTCTTGCTCTACTCGCACTTCAGCAACCGGCTTACCTTCGTCGATAGCGACTTTCACACCGTAAATGCCCTGCCAGATAGAGGCGTAAATAGGCACGTATTGAGTTTCAATGGCCGAGTGAAAATCGACTTCTTCCCAATATTCAATAAGCGCATCGGTTTTCAGCGACTTATCTTTTGCTTCATACGCGTCAACAACACTGCCAAATTTGCTTTCTAACCAATGTACCTCTTCTGTGTATTCACCGATGTGCGCGTGAAGGTTGTTCACGTGATCCCCAATGGCACCGTTGGCAAGCGCCTGAGAAGAAAGCATTGAGAAAGTGACGGCAGATGCCAATACCAAAGCACTCATTTTTTTCAGTGTTGTTGTCATAATTATTCCTAAAAGATTTGTCTTTTCGCGCAAATGATACTTATTATCATTAAGCAAGTAAAGGTAACTAAACGAGGCTACATGCTACGTAACGCACTGCGTTTCCTCTTAATTTCTCTGCATTTTCGTTAAAGCATGTTACACATACGTTCATTAACCTGCACTGAACGTGTTGATATTCAACGCAATTAATAGCGCGCCAGATCATACAAAGGTTACATTTTAATGAAAATGTCAACCAAGTATACGCCTAAGTAAAGAATACCAATCCACATAGATAATTGCCCTCTCAGAAGGCGCGGGTAATTATCTATGCGAACTGGTATTAACGAATATTCACAAACATCTAAATAAAAAAGCCCGCAACCGTGGTTGCGGGCTTCTTGATATTTTAATGCCGTACTTGCCGGTTTAAAGGCTATCTAGCATGCTTTGCGCATCGCTTACATCGAAACGACCTGGATCTTCAACGTTAAGCTTTTTCACTTCACCATCTTCTACAAGCATAGAGTAGCGCAGTGAGCGCAAGCCACCGAAGTTGCTAGTATTCATATCTAAGCCAATTTGCTTTGTGAAATGACCATTGCCATCAGCAAGCATAATAATTTCTTCAGCGTTATTCGCTTTGCCCCACGCATCCATAACGAACGCATCGTTAACAGACAGGCAAATGATGCTATCTATCCCTTTGGCTTTAATTTTGTCTGCAAGCGCCACATAGCCCGGCAAATGAGCTTGTGAACAGGTTGGCGTAAACGCCCCTGGTACTGCAAACAACACAACGCGCTTGTCCGAGAAAAGTTCATTAGTGCCTGGGTTTGTCACTTCTCCATTGACTAAAAGACCGAAATCCACCTCGGGCAAGGTGCTACCAACTTGTATCATGTTGTTCTCCTAGGGTTTTTGACACAAATACACATCAAATCTATGTTTTTTACTTTCTATTGCCATGGAGGGTTTCTCTCCTGCCAGCACGTCTGCACTGTTTGGGCGTTTAACCACTACCCGGTGCGTGGCTAGCTTTAGTGCTGGCGGTAACAGCGCATCTGCGTCTGGATCATGACCAAGCAGTTGCTGAAACAGCCGCATTTCCTTTTTCACCAAGGCTGACTTCTTTTTATGTGGGAACATGGGGTCTAAGTAAATAGCGTTCACATTCTCACCAGTGAAGTATTGCATTACCTCAGCACTATTTCCATGTTGAAGCGACATTTTAGCTGCAAGTTCTGGAAAACTAAGCGCTAATCTGCGAATACCGTCTTCGAGTAAAGCGGCAACAACTGGCGATCGCTCTATCATTGTGACCTTGCAGCCAACGCTAATTAGAACAAAAGCATCGCGGCCTAACCCAGGCGTTGCATCCACTACGTGCCACGCTTCATTGCCTTTAAGACCAATGGCTTTCACAATGGGCTCTTTGCGCCCACCGCCGTGCTGCTTGCGATACAAACTAGCGGGCGATGCAAAATCAACCTCTACCGGGTTCACTTTTTTCTCGCCTGCGTCGGTAAGGCCTAGCACGCCGTTTTGTACCTGTAGATACAGGCCTTCGGTAGGCTTTTCACTGCTGCTGACAACAGGGAAGCCCCATTTATCGCTGATTGCACTAATTAAGGCAGTATCATCGCTATTGGCGTCATCACAAATAATTAAAGGCACACGATTAAGCATGACCGTACTGCTCCTTATGCCCTATCCACCTATTGATGATGGCTTGAGCGTGAGAGGGATATTTGTCCCAAAGGGTATAGGCAATTTCCTGAACCTTAGGAATAAGAGCGGCGTCGCGTACTAGATCTGCTATCTTAAGCTCTGCCATTCCGGTTTGTTTCGTCCCCATAAACTCACCCGGGCCACGAATTTCCAAGTCTCGCTGGGCAATATAAAACCCGTCGTTAGACTCACGCAATACGCCAAGGCGCTGAGTAGCGGTTTTCGATAGTGGGCTTTGGTACATAAGTACACACTGACTTTCTACCGCACCACGCCCTACTCGCCCTCTAAGCTGGTGAAGCTGCGCTAGGCCCAAGCGTTCAGGGTTTTCAATAATCATGATACTGGCGTTGGGCACATCTACGCCTACCTCAATGACGGTTGTTGCAACCAATAAATCCAGCTTTCCGTCTTTAAAGTCAGCCATAACCTGCGCTTTTTCAGCGGGTTTTAATCGCCCGTGTACCAAGCCAACGTGTAAGTCTGGCAGCGCGGTACGCAGGGTAACCGCAGCGTCTTCTGCTGCCTGACATTCCAACACTTCCGACTCATCAATAAGCGTACACACCCAATACGCTTGCCGACCATTTTCTTTACAGGCCTGACGCACTCGTTCTATCACATCGGCGCGGCGTGTATCCGGCAGCACCACAGTTTGTACCGGTGTTCTGCCCGGTGGCAATTCATCAATAACCGAAGTGTCTAAATCGGCATAGGCCGTCATGGCCAGCGTTCTTGGAATAGGCGTTGCCGTCATGATCAGCTGGTGAGGATAGCGGCCTTGTTGCTCACCTTTATCACGAAGGGCTAACCGTTGATGTACACCAAAGCGGTGCTGCTCATCCACAATCACTAGCGCTAACTGCTGGTAGTTCACGCTTTCTTGGAAAATAGCATGGGTACCCACCAACATTTGAATATCACCTGCTTCTAAGCGCGCTAATACTTCATTACGGGCTTTGCCCTTAAGCTTTCCGGCAAGCCAACCTACCTCTATTCCCAAAGGCTCTAGCCATCCGCGAAAGTTATTGGCGTGCTGTTCTGCCAATAGCTCTGTGGGCGCCATTAACGCTACCTGATGCCCTGCCCCAATGGCTGATAACGCTGCCAGTGCGGCAACCAAGGTTTTACCTGAGCCAACGTCTCCTTGAACCAAGCGCATCATGGGTCGCGCATGCTGCATATCTTTTTGAATGTCTTGTACCACGCGAGCCTGAGCACCTGTGGGTGAAAATGGTAATTGGGCAAGCATTTTATCGATAAGCGGCTGATTCACCTTAATGGGAATGCCAGGCTGCGCATCTGATAGCTTTCGCACTTTAAGCACACTAAGGTGATGAGACAGCAGCTCTTCAAGAATTAACCGATACTGGGCGGGGTGCAACCCCTCTTCCATTTCGTGAACGTCTACATCAGGCGGCGGCCTGTGTACCAGATGAAGGGCCTCGTTCAGGCTTATTTGATTATCGTAAATGCCTTCAGGCAGTAAATCAGCAAGCGCTCCTTTATCTAAAAGCTGTAAAGCTTGGTCAGTTAGATTGCGAAGGGTTAGCTGCTTAACCCCGTCTGTGGTGGGGTAAACCGGCGTAAGTGATTCTTCTGATGGTGGCGCGTCTTCATCCACAAGCTTAAACTCTGGGTGCATCATCTCAATGCCCCACTTGCCAGTACGCACTTCTCCAAAACAACGCACCGTGTTGCCTGGTGTCATGATTGAACGCTGCACCGCACCAAAGTGGAAAAAGCGTAAGGTTATGGTACCCGTGCCGTCGCTAAGCTTGACCACCAGCATGCGCTTCTTGCCATATTGAATGTCGGCGCTCATAACCTCGCCCTGCACGCTTACATGGGTAAACGGGCGACACTCTGCCACGCTGTAAATACGGGTTCTGTCTTCGTAGCGATGAGGAAGATGAAACAGTATATCTTGAAGGGTAAACAAGCCTATTTTGTTAAGCTTTTCTGCCACTTTTGCGCCTACGCCTTTAAGCGCAGTAATGGGTGTAGTGGCCAGTGCTTGCATCAAGCGACATCCTTCTTTTGAAACATTAATTATTTAACCTTTGAATAGACACAAGCTGGTGTTATTCAACGTGTTATAAGAAAAGAAGTGTAAAGGATTGTTGAGGGGTTGGCGAGTACGCTTTAGGCCAGTTTTTCACGCTGGCCCCTATGCAAGTGAGGGCAAAAGTAAAAGCGAAACCAATACGTTAAGCCTTAGTCGGCTTCGAGCGCGTTTGCTTCCGCTTTAGTGATTTGCATTTCTTTCCACCAGCTATCGTCGGCATCTACTTCGCCTAATGTATTAATAGCCGGCAATGGCAAACCTTTGCGCTGACAAAGCTTATACAGACGAGGGTACCCATTTTGAAAGGCCAGTGCCTGGCACTCTTCTTCTGGTAGTTGCTGAGTGTTATACATACCGGCAATTGTACGCTGGCGCTGAGCTTCGTATAAAACTAACGCTGCCGCTACTGATACATTGAGCGACTGCACCATACCCATCATCGGAATAACGATGTCGTGATCGGCCATTGCTTTGGCTTCGTCGGTTGCCCCGTACTTCTCTTGTCCAAACAAAATAGCCGTAGGCTTGGTGTAATCAATATCACGAAAATCGACAGCGGTATCAGATAAGTGGGTTACCAGCACCTGCATGCCTTGGCCTTTTAGTTCAGCCATCGCGTCGTTGATATTATCGTGGTTGGTTTGGCGCACCCACTGCTGGCTGCCCATTGCCGTACCACGACGAAACTGGTATTTCTTTTCCCACACAGTGTGAACGCGATGAATGCCTACCGCATCACAGGTTCTCACTACAGCCGATACATTATGCGGCTTGTGCACATTTTCAAGGCAAACCGTAAGGTCGGTTTGCCTTCTTTCCAGCACTTGTCTTATGCGCTGGTAACGCTCAGGTGACATGGCTTACTCCGGCAGTTCCATTACACCATCAATTTCAATTTGTGCCCCTTTAGGCAGCGCTGTTACCTGAACGGCAGCACGTGCTGGATAAGGCTTAGTGAAGTAACGGCTCATTATTTCGTTAACCGTCGCAAAGTGACCTAGGTCGATAAGGAAAATGTTAACTTTCACTAGGTCGTTGGTGGTGCCGCCTGCAGCTTCACACACTGCTTTAATATTCTCAAATACCTGTACGGCTTGCGCTTCAAAGTCGTCCGACACCATTTCCATGGTTTCAGCAACTAGAGGGATTTGACCAGAAAGATAAACGGTAGTGCCTGCTTTCACTGCTTGGCTGTAAGTACCAATAGCAGCAGGTGCCTTATCGGTCTGAATAATAGACTTAGACATAGTGGTTCCTAAATTTGTAGTAATTAGTGTCGTGATTGACTATGACGAGACACTTTTTGAACTTCTGGCATTGTGCGTATTTTCTTCATAACACGGGCCAAGTGCACACGGTTGTGCGTGGTAAGTTCAAGGTCAATAAAGTAGATATTACTCTCTTTTTCTTCAGTTTGCAGACCAATGATATTGGAATCACACCCTGAAATGGTGTTCGTTAAAGTTGCCAGTGTACCCTGATGATTTATCAGTTCTATACGCAGTGACGCTTTAAATTCACCCTGCGGGTTATCGTCCCACTGCATAGGCAATACGCGCTGGGGTTCTTCGCGGGTAAGTTTACGAATGTTATTGCACCCAATTTGGTGAATAGTCATACCGCGACCAGGGCTTAATACAGCCACAATTTCATCATCAGGGATAGGGTGACAGCAACGAGAATAGTGAACAAGTAGGCCTTCCGTTCCGCGAATAGCCACATTACCTTTCTTATCTGATAAGTCTGTTGTGCTTTCACCTAATAAACGGCGCGCTACTATTGCGCTTAACTCGTTGCCTAGGCCTATATCCACCAACAAGTCATCAAAATTAGCGTGCTTAGTTTCGGCCACCACACGTTCAATATCTTCGTTTGGAATATCGTCTAGTTTAACGCTGCCTAACGCATGACGAAGTAAACGGTTACCCATGTTCACCGCTTCTTGAGAATGCTGTTTACGAAGGTACTGACGAATGCGCGTACGTGCGCGAGCGCTCACCACAAAGTTTAGCCAGTTCGCATTAGGCTTCGCTTTAGGCGAGGTAATAATTTCCACGGTTTGACCGTTTTCAAGTGGCTTACTCAAACTGAAGTTTCGACGTTCTACGCGCACACCTACACAGGTGTTACCCACATCAGAGTGTACGGCATAAGCGAAATCGACAGCGGTGGCGCCCATTGGTAACTCGATAATACGGCCATCTGGCGTAAACACGTAAATTTCATCAGGAAACAAGTCTGTTTTCACCGACTCAATGAACTCAAACGACGAACTGGCCGACTGTTGAAGCTCAAGCAAGCTCTGCATCCACTTGCGCGCACGAAGCTGTGCGGTGGTGCCGTTATCGCCAGGCTCTTTATAAAGCCAATGTGCCGCTACCCCTTTATCTGCCATCTGGTCCATTTCCTGTGTACGAATTTGAATTTCCACAGGAATACCGTGAGGGCCAATTAATGAGGTATGCAACGACTGATAGCCGTTGGTACGAGGAATAGCGATGTAGTCTTTAAAACGATTCTCAATAGGCTTATACAGCCCATGCATAGCACCAAGCGCACGGTAGCAACTGTCTACTGACTCTACCACGATACGAAACGCATAAATGTCCATTACCTCGTTGAACATCAGTTCTTTGTTTTTCATTTTGCGGTAAATGGAATACAGGTGCTTCTCGCGCCCTAGTACGTTCGATTCAATCTTATAAGCTTCAAGACGAGTGTTTAACTCTTCGCGAATATTTTCGATTATCTCTTTACGATTACCTCGCGCTTGTCTAACAGCAGACTTCAACGCGCGGTGACGCATGGGGTACATCGCCTGAAAACCTAAATCTTCAAGCTCGTTTTTAATATCGTGAATACCCAGACGGTGGGCAATAGGCGCATAAATTTCGAGTGTTTCTAGCGCAATACGACGGCGCTTGTCTGGTCGTAACGACCCTAAGGTACGCATGTTATGCGTGCGGTCAGCAAGCTTAATAAGAATAACCCTGATGTCTTGCACCATGGCCATCATCATTTTACGGAAGTTTTCGGCTTGGGCTTCTTGTTTGGTACTAAACGCTAGTTTATCTAGTTTACTAACACCTTCTACAAGTTCGGCAACGGTGTCACCAAAAGCTTCTGCTAAGTCTTCTTTGCTGTAATGGGTATCTTCAATAACGTCGTGAAGAAGTGCAGCCATGATCGTTTCGTGATCAAGGTGCATATCGGCAAGTATACCAGCCACTGCCACAGGGTGTGTGATGTACGGGTCGCCACTCGAGCGCATTTGGCCGTCGTGAGCCTCTTGAGCAAGAACAAAAGCATCTTGAACCAACTGAACGCGTTCGGTTGGTAAGTACTCAACAACTTTCTGCTTTAAACCTTCAAACAAATACACAGTGGAGCGTGACCCTTATCTAACGTTACAACGCTAAGAATACGTTTAATTGTGCAATAAGCCAATACGCCAAAAGTAAAGCGCCAGTGCTTTTTTCAAAGCACTGGCGCTAAATACGAGGTAAAAGCCCTTAAAAGTGGGTTTTACTGATCAGATAGAATGTTTGCTACTGATGCAAATTCAGCGTGTTCTTGCTGTTCTTGAGCTTGAAGTTCTGCTTGTTCAAGCGTAGCAGCCGTTACCAAACCTTCTTCAATTTCACGAAGCGCTGTAACAGTTGGCTTATCGTTTTGAACGTCAACCATAGGATCTTTGCCTTCAGTGGCAATTTGACGTGCACGGCGTGCAGCAACAAGCACTAGGTCAAAGCGGTTACCAATTTTATCTACGGCATCTTCTACAGTTACGCGAGCCATGTATTTCTCCGAAAATTAGGTTGAGCAAGTTATTCAAAAAACGGCCGCGTAGTATACACAGTTACGCGCCGCGATCCTAGCGTTATGTTTGAAATTGAAGCAGTCAGATCGTAGCACTTACCTACTGATCATGCGTGCTTAAATCAAAACGCGACATTATGGGTTAAGCTTACGCGCTACCGAGCAGTTCGTCCAATAGCACTTGGTGTCGCATTTGTTGTTTTACCGTGCGCAGACGCTGTGCAGTAACGATAGCTTCCAGATCGTTCAGCGCTGTCGCAAAGTCATCGTTCACAATCACACTGTCAAATTCATTGAAATGAGACATTTCAGCCACGGCTTGTGCCATACGCCCTGCTATCACCTCATCACTGTCCTGACCGCGATTATTCAAACGCTGCTCAAGCACATCAAGTGATGGAGGCAGAATAAAAATACCACATGTGTCTGGCATAAGCTTTTTGACTTGGCGTGCGCCCTGCCAATCGATATCTAAAAATACGTCAATACCACGGTGCAAAGTTTGTTCAATCGTCACACGGGATGTGCCGTAATAGTTTCCAAATACCTCTGCGTATTCAAAAAACACACCCTGTTCAATCAGTGCTTCAAACTGCTCTCGGCTAACAAAATGATAGTGCACACCGTCGACTTCACCAGGACGAGGTTGACGTGTTGTATGAGATACAGATACCTGCATAGGCGTGTCTGTATTGCCTTCATACTTTTCCATTAGCGCCTTTATAAGGCTTGATTTTCCTGCCCCTGAAGGAGCAGCAAGAATAAATAAGTTGCCGAGTAGTGAAGCCATAGGATATTAAAATTCTGTCAAAATGTGGTGATTTCAAGTGGCAATGATAGCATATTAAGCGGTTGTGCCGTAACTGCGATTAAGTGTTCACAGCCGTTCAACGAAAAAATAATGGGGTCAGAGTAATGACTCTGACCCCATTATTTTTGTGTGAGACAGATATTACCGTTGGAAAGAGATTAGGCATCGGTGATAAAGCAACAACAAAACTAGGAAATATTGAATGACTCAGCAACTTCTGCCGTGCGTAGAGATAAATCCATCTACTGCGCCTGATGCCTGCGTTATCTGGCTACACGGTCTAGGCGATTCAGGCCATGGTTTCGCCCCTATTGTGCCCGAGCTAAAATTGCCTGAATCAATGGCTGTAAAATTTCTTTTCCCTCATGCGCCTGAACGCCCTATTACTATTAATGGCGGTATGCGCATGCGCGCTTGGTATGACATAAAATCATTAGATTTTGAAAGTCGTGCAGATCTAGAAGGTGTGAAAGAATCTGCCGCGCAAGTGGAAGCGCTTATTGAAGCGCAAATTGAAAGCGGTATTCCTAGTGAGCGCATTGTACTGGCAGGGTTTTCACAGGGCGGTGTTATTGCGCTGCACTTAGCGCCTAGATATACAAGAAAGTTTGCTGGTGTCTTGGCACTTTCCACTTATATGTGTGAGCCATCGCTACTTGGCAACGAAGCAAAAGATACCAACCGTGAAACACCTGTAATGATGGCACACGGTGAACAAGATGAGGTAGTGCCTGTATTTATGGGTAATGCTGCATTTAAAACATTAAGCGAAAACGGGTTTAATGCTACTTGGCAAACCTACGCAATGCAGCATAATGTATGTATGCAAGAGCTTAACGATATTAGCGCATGGCTTCAAAAAGTACTGGGCTAATCGCTTATCGATAGCGATTGAGAAAAATAGCTGGTTTAGCAGTAGCTGCCAGCTATTTTTTTAGGGTCAGCCTTGTGTTTTTTGAAGTCGAAGGACAAATATTTCTGCCCACGGCTCATTCCACAACTCGATTTCTACCCGCGCTTTTAGCTTTGTAAAGGTTATCATCGGCCTGTTTCAAACAAGCGTGTAAATTGGTATCGGTTAACGCCGTTGCCACGCCAAAGCTTGCTGTTATCGGGTGGTTAATATCTCCTTCCACAAACGGCGTAGCTTCAATAACTTTTCGCATTTTTTCTGCTAATTTTACGGCTTGACTCAATGTCGCGTGGGGAAACAGCACCAAGAACTCTTCTCCCCCCGTTCTAGCTACAACATCAGTTGTTCTTACGGCGTCTTTCATCAAATCTGTGATGTGTATCAGCACTTCATCGCCAATGTCGTGGCCATAGGTATCGTTTATTTTCTTAAAATGGTCGATATCCACCACCACGGCGCTTAAAGGAAAGTGAGCACCAGGATCTTGCATTGCACGTTCAAAAAATACGGCTTCTAAAAAGCGTCTATTAGGGAGTTTGGTAAGTGGATCGGTATTAGCCTGACGCATGCGCTCTAAATTTTCACGCAGCATTTCTCTTCTGCTTTGATGCCAAAAGTTCTCCCCAATAAACGCCAGACAAATGAAACAAATAGTAGCGATGAGGAAGCGGGAAACATGCTCTTCAGGGTACTTCGCGACTATATCGTCTTGGTTGTATAGCAAAAAAATAGCTATACCCATGGTCACCGCCACATACACCATAGCTGGCTTAAATCGCACTACCACAATCTGCGTGAAAAGCAGCGGAAAAATAAAATAAAGCCCCGTATTGTTCAGGCCACCGGTATAAACCAAGCCGTTTATGGTGAACATTACTACTAGGCCAGCGAGGTAATAAAAGACATCCGAGCGAGGGAACATGTGAGATAAAGCGACATTGGCGTATACAAATGCTGCTGAGCCTGCAAGCGTTCCAACCAATAACGGATTATTGGTACCCATGTTTAGCCACGCCATGAATGCCATGATTGTGCCACCAACATAAGAGATAAAATATAAGGTTAATCTTCTACGTTTGGTTTCAGCTTCATCTTGTTGGGCATTTCTAAGCAATTGACGCAGCGACGAATTGTCCATACAAAGACTTTTCTCCAGATTTTTAACTAGTTAATCGTATTTCCCTTTCAGCATAGACTGAAAGTTTACTAATAACCAAGAAGAAAACTGCGTCTAATTTCAAACATTAATACAGAAAATGCGTATACTACGAGGTATCTCGTATGACGTTTTGTGATACGTCGTTTTAGTTTCTTTTTTACATAGATTGGAATAACCATGAGTCACCTCAACACTACCCGCACCGTTCGAATTGCTACTAGAAAAAGTGCATTAGCGCTTTGGCAAGCTGAGTATGTGAAGGCGAAATTGTTGGAACATTATCCTTCAATGACCGTTGAGCTTGTTCCCATGAGTACGCAGGGCGATAAAATCTTAGACACGCCTCTGGCCAAAATTGGCGGTAAAGGGCTTTTCATTAAAGAGCTCGAAATTGCCATGCTAGAAGGTCGTGCCGATATTGCCGTGCATTCTATGAAAGACGTACCGGTAGAGTTTCCAGAAGGCTTTGGTCTTCACGCTATTTGTGAGCGAGAAAACCCGTTCGACGCATTTGTTTCAAATCATCACGATAGTTTAGATGCTCTCCCTCAGGGCGCAGTTGTAGGTACCTCTAGCCTGCGCAGACAATGTCAAATTCGCAAGTACCGCCCTGACCTTGTTATTAAGGACCTGCGCGGAAATGTAAACACGCGCTTAGCCAAACTTGACGCGGGTGACTACGACGCCATTATCTTAGCTTGTGCAGGGCTTATTCGCCTTGAAATGGAATCTCGTATTCGCATGTCGTTGCCTGCTGATATTTCATTACCTGCCGTAGGACAAGGTGCAGTTGGTATTGAATGTCGCAACGACGATGAAGAGCTTATTAGCTTGCTACAAGCGTTAAATCATTCAGACACCAACACGCGTGTTACCGCAGAGCGCGCCATGAATGAAAGGTTAGAAGGCGGCTGTCAGGTGCCTATTGGCAGTTTCGCAACTCTGGATGGTGACGTACTCACATTGACCGGCATGGTGGGTCAACCTGATGGCTCTGAATTGCTTTTTGCTTCTGCAACAGCATCGCGAGAAAAAGCTACTGATATCGGCGTTGAAGTTGCAGAATCACTTCTTGAACAAGGTGCCGGAGAAATTTTAAAGGCGCTTTATAACTAAGTTATATTTCATCGAGTACGTGCAGGTTTACACTTTGAATTTACAAGGATAAGAGTTCGAATACATGTTGCTGTTCACACGCCCACTGCCAAAGTTAAAAGCTAGTGCTTCGGCTTTTGAAAAAGCCGGCATCGATGCGGTAGGCGTAGCGACGTCTGACATTATTGATGTCTCGTCTGAACGAAAGGCTGCTGCAGAATTTTTAGCGACAAATGCAGTAAACGCAATTGTTGTTACCAGCGTATACGCTGTAGATACGGTTATTTCAGGCTTACGTGATGCGACGGGTGATTTGCCGTTAGTGATTGCTGTAGGCGATGCCACTGCGCGAAAATCACAAGCAGGGCTTCAAGCGTTTTCATCGGCGCAGGTCGCTATTCCCGACGCCCATACATCCGAAGGTATACTGGCAATGCATCAACTTAATGAGGCAAACTGTCAGCATGTCGTTATTATTAAAGGTGAAGGTGGTCGCGACGTCATAGCGAATGGACTCGATGCAAAAGGTATTTTAGTGAATAGCTTTAGCGTTTATAAAAGGGAGCAACTTACACGCCCAGTTTACACAAAACGGTGGAAAATGGACGAAGTTAGCGGCATTATCGCTACAAGCGAAGCAATGGCACTGCAACTGATAGCGCAATTTGGTACTGCACTTAAATCTATTAAATGGTTAACAGTAAGCGACCGAATTGCAAAAAGCCTCGTTAGCCAAGGTATCAACGAGGTCGCGGTTTGTCAGCGAGCCACCGATCAGGCACTCATCGCCTGGGTAAAGGATAACTGGGAGTATTGAATGGCCAACAACAATGAAAGTAGCCCACAAAAAGAGGAACTCGTGAAAGTGGAAGCTGAAAAAGACGTTATCGAATCTTCTGCCACACACAGTGACTCAACACAGTCAGGCGCTGCTGAAAAGAAATCGTCGGGAAATGGTCTACTGTGGTTTGTTGTAATCATCCTTTTCCTAATGGTGCTTGGAATGGCAGGCGCTGGTTACTGGTATTACATGCAACAGCAATCAGCCAGTAAAAGTTCTGAGTCTGCACTGCAGACTACAGCCTCTCAGCTTAATGCAATAGAGCGCGAGCGCGCTGATATTGTTGCGTCTATCGATAAAGTCATGCGCACCAACCAGGCGCTAGAGAGTACGGTCGCCGACCTAAAAGCACAAAACGAGAAGCTAACGCTACAGTCAGAGTCTACCCTTGAGCAACTTAATAATATGGAAGGTCGCCGACCGGCCGACTGGCTTATTGCTGAAGCTGATTACTTGGTTCGCATGGCAGGCAGAAAACTTTGGCTGGAGAATGACGTGCGCACAGCAATTTTGCTGTTGGTTAATGCAGATAAGCGATTAAAATCGCTGGCCGACCCGTCGGTACTACCTGTTCGTGCAACACTCGCTGAAGACATTCAAACACTTCAACAGCTTAACCCTGTATCACAAAGTTCCGTAGCCCTTGCACTTACAGGCATGATAGCGCAAATAGATAAGCTACCACTTGATACCTTTGAAAAACCCCTAGACGCCAATGCAGAAGACACTACGTTGTCTGAGTCTACTGACGACTGGCAGGAAAACCTTGCTAAAGTGTGGCGTTCGTTGGTGAACGATTTTCTTACGGTGAAAACTATTGAAGGCCCGGTTGAGCCAGTGCTTTCCCTGGAAGCGCAGTTTTTAGCAAAAGAACAACTTCGCCTACAGCTTATGCATGCGCAAACCGCAGCGCTTCAAGGCGATTCTGGTCTTTATAGCCAGTCGCTGCAGTACGCGCAAACCCTAATTACGGAAAAATTCGACACTGAAAAGAGCCAGGTAACCGGCTTTGTTGATGCACTACAAAATTTAAGTGCTACCGATATTTCGCGACCTATCCCAACAGAGCTAGCGTCACAAAAGCCGCTAGAGCGTTTACTGGATAGCCGCGTTAAGCAGGTGTTCGGACAAGGAGCAAGTGCACTATGAAATGGTTAGCTATTGCCCTTGCGGTATTAGCCGCATTCGTTGTTGCACTCATTGTTGGCCCGATGTTGCTAGGCGATAAGGGCTACGTACTGATATCACTAGGTAACACCGCTGTTGAAATGACGGTGATCAGCTTTTGTATTTTAGTGATAGGTGCCATCATTGCCTGGTACGTACTATCTCGACTTGTATTGTGGGCGTTAAGCTTGATCACAGGCTCACATAAATGGTTTGGCACCTTAGGTGAGCGCAAACGTAAGCGTGCGTTTTACGACGGCTTACACGCAATGGCTGCAGGTGACTTTGATACGGCTCAGAAGGCGCTAAGCAAAACCACCAACGGCGATTTCGAAGGCGTTAACTATTTGGCGTCAGCGCAAATTGCTTTTGCCAATAACGACTTAGCCAAAGCCCGTTATTTCCTTGTTCAGGCAACTGATTTTCCAAAAGCAAAAGTAGCCGCAACAGTCATGCACGCGCGTATTGATATGGCTGAAGAAAAATACGATGCGGCACTAGAAAAACTTAACGAGCTTGACGAGCAAGAGCGCGAGAACAAGCAGGTTGTGCAGTTGAAAGCGCAAATTCTTGCCAAGTTAGGTAAGTGGCAAGTACTTCAGGAGAATTTGTCAGGCTGGCGTAAAGCATTGCCCAAGGCTGATTACACCGCATGGAGCCAGCGTATTGCCAAAGGTAAGTTTGCGGAAATTGCCAGTAAACAAGGCGCTGTCGAGCTTAAATCATATTGGGAAACCCTACCCCGCAAGCTTCGTCATGACGATGCTTACCGCGCGGCTTACATTCAACAGTTGCTTGACCAAGGTATGCATGCTGACGCACAGAACTTGCTAGTTGAATGGCAAAAACGTGGCCCGAATAGCGCCCTGTTTCCGCTGTTCACGCAACTTAATATTCCTGATGCATCGCCATCGCTACGACTGCTTGAAAGCTGGATAAAGCAAGATGAAGATAACGTTTCGCTGTATTCCACACTAGGTCAGGTTGCGTTCAACTCAGGCGATGATGTGTTGGCGGAAAAAGCGCTGCTTAAAGCCACTAAAATGAAATCGCGCAAAGAAGATTTGTTGCTGCTGTCTGCAATTAGCGAACGCAAGCATGACACTGCCACAGCCCTTCAACTTTACAAGGAAGGTCAGCAGCTAGCCAGCTAAATGAATATTCGTTTAGCTTTCTGGTTGTACTTGTATTAACCGTAAAATTGAAGATATAGTAAAAAGGAATTCTCAACTCGGGTTATTTCAACAACAACCCGAGTTGACTTAAGCAACTTGTCGGAGTGCTTCACTGGTAACCCAGTAAGCTGAGACCGCGAAAGTGGGATCCGTAGAACCTGATCAGGCTAGTACCTGCGAAGGGAACAAGAAAATACAATGTGCACAATGTTAAGCGATAGTTTGGCACTGTGAAGCGACGTTGTTTTGCTGTTGATGATACATTGTTGGTAATAAGCTGTTGTTTGATAACACTGAAGAGCAAAAGATTTTAAATATTGTTGCTACGAAGTTTGTAAAAACAACATGTGTAAACTTTAAGATAAGAATGTCGAGCTTAACGGTACGGTACATAGCTTAAAGTAGATTGTTAGAGTTTATCGCCAAGTAAACATCATCAAAGGTAAGAGCAAAAAGGCAAAAGGTGACTATCACCAGAACCTTTACAAACAACCCGCTAACGTTATGGGCATCTGTCCTATCACACCTACACATTGTATTCTCCTTCACTCCTGACAAGCATTTTTTGAACCTAAATCTATAAGGTAAAATGCTATGTCGAACAGACGCGAACAGCGCCAACAAGCACAACAATTCATTAATGAACTTGCGGGCGAAGCTTACCCAAATTCAACACGCCACTACGAATGTGGCAGCCGTGACGATATACGTGTGGCCATGCGCCTTATTCACCAACACGACAGTTTAGTGGGTGGTACTGAAGACAACCCTATTTCAGAGCCAAATCCGCCTATTCCGGTTTATGACACTTCAGGCCCCTATGGCGACCCGTCAGAAAATATCGACGTTCATAAAGGCTTAAGCCCGCTTCGACAAAAGTGGATTGAGGAGCGTAACGATACCCTTGAATTGGAGGGCGTTTCCTCAAGCTTTGCAAAAGAACGTGAAAACGACATATTTACCGAAGATTTCCGCTTTATTCGCAGCCGCAAACCACTAAAAGCAAAAGCAGGCAGAAACGTTACCCAGCTTCACTACGCAAGACAGGGCATTATTACCCCTGAAATGGAATACATTGCCATTCGCGAGAATATGGGTCGCCAAGACATTAAAGATGCCGAACTGACGCAGCAGCACAAAGGCGAACACTTTGGCGCGAATTTACCCGACACCATTACGCCTGAATTTGTACGTCAGGAAGTGGCTACAGGCCGTGCCATTATTCCATGTAACATCAATCACCCTGAACTAGAGCCAATGATTATTGGGCGTAATTTCTTAGTGAAAATTAACGCGAATATTGGTAACTCGGCCGTTACTTCATCTATTGAAGAAGAGGTAGAAAAGCTAGTGTGGTCAACGCGCTGGGGCGCCGATACCATCATGGATCTATCTACCGGCAGAAACATTCACGAAACACGCGAATGGTTGCTGAGAAATAGCCCTGTTCCCCTGGGCACCGTCCCAATCTATCAAGCGCTAGAAAAAGTAAACGGTGTAGCCGAAGACTTAACGTGGGAGATGTTTAAAGACACCCTAATTGAGCAAGCCGAGCAAGGCGTAGACTACTTCACCATTCACGCTGGCGTGCTGCTTGAATACGTACACCTTACCGCAAAGCGGGTTACCGGCATTGTATCGCGCGGCGGCTCGATAATGGCAAAGTGGTGCTTAAGCCACCACCAGCAAAGCTTTCTGTATGAGCACTTTCACGATATTTGCGAAATTTGCGCTAAGTACGATGTGGCGCTGTCGCTAGGTGATGGCCTGCGCCCTGGTAGCGTAGCTGACGCTAACGACGACGCGCAATTCTCTGAATTACGTACCCTTGGTGAGCTGACGAAAATTGCTTGGGAGTATGATGTTCAGGTAATGATTGAAGGCCCGGGGCATGTGCCAATGCATATGATTAAAGCGAACATGGAAGAGCAGCTTAAGCACTGCCACGAAGCGCCGTTTTATACCCTTGGCCCCCTCACCACCGATATCGCTCCTGGCTACGATCACTTCACTTCAGGTATAGGTGCCGCCATGATTGGTTGGTATGGCTGCGCAATGCTGTGCTATGTAACACCTAAAGAGCATTTGGGCCTACCTAACAAAGAAGACGTTAAACAGGGGCTGATCACCTACAAAATTGCAGCCCACGCTGCCGACTTGGCAAAAGGCCACCCAGGTGCACAAATTCGCGACAACGCCATGTCGAAAGCACGCTTTGAATTCAGGTGGGAAGACCAGTTTAATCTGGCTCTCGACCCACATACCGCGCGCGCTTATCACGACGAAACCTTGCCGCAGGCGTCTGGCAAAGTTGCGCATTTCTGCTCTATGTGCGGCCCTAAATTTTGCAGTATGAAAATTTCTCAGGAAGTGCGCGATGTGGCTAAACAAGCGCAGCAGCAAGAGTTTGAGAAAGAAAAAGGCATGAAAGAGATGGCCGATGCATTTAACCAGTCGGGCGCTCAGCTTTACCACAAAGCAGATAGCAAGGTAGAGCTACCATGACAGGTAAGGCATCGATTAATCCTGTATTAAACCACCCCACCACTCCACTACCTGTAGTGTGGTGTGTGGGAGGCGTTGACTGTAGCGGCGGTGCGGGCGTTACCCGCGACGCCATTACGTTAGCCGATCTGAACATCCATGCTTGTGTGCTCACTACACAGCTTACCGTGCAGTCCAACTCAATTATGCTTAGTAAGGAAAGCATGTGCGCTTCGGCATTAAATCAACAGTGGCAGGTGCTGTTTGAAGATACGCCACCACGCGCTATTAAAATTGGCGCTATTGCTAATGATGAGCAAGCGCTGTTGTTGTGTGCACGTATTCAAAAAACATCTAACCCTCGCCCCTTCGTTGTATGGGACCCTGTACTGTCGACCTCGTCAGGTGGGGTGCTGAGTGAGTTAAGCGAAAGCGTAGTTGACGAACTGTTGAATACGGTAGATATCGTTACGCCAAATATCGATGAGCTTGCGTGGCTCACCCATTTGCCTGTTGTTGATGAAGCGAGCTTGCTAACTGCAATCAATCGGCTAAGGGGTAAAGGCGCAAAGAGCGTATACATTAAGGGCGGTCACGCCCACTGGCAAAAAAACGTGAGCGATATTTTTGTTTGTGCCTCTCACACTCTTCGTTTTAGCCAGCCGAAATACGCTAACGGCAACCTTCGCGGCACAGGCTGTATGTTAGCCAGCGCATTAGCGGCATTCATTGTGCACGACTACTGCATTGAAGACGCACTTACGCTTGCTAATGCTTACGTCAGCGAAGTTCGCAACCATACACTACCAAAGCAATGCGCAGCGGCTAACGCAAACGCCATAAGTAACGAATTAACCGCCTACTTTGCACGAACCAACGGCTTTCCCGCAAAACCAGAGAGCTTTCCGCTGGTGTCCTTTCACCAACGTGGCGCCACTGCTAATGAAAAAGAGCGGGATAAGGATACCCTTCTTGAAGCCTCGTCTTGTGAAGAAGCCTACTTTCCAGCGCTCACCCAGACCAAATTAGGCATTTATCCTGTGGTAGATAGCGTGCAGTGGATAGCCCGCCTTTGGCCAACGGGTGTAAAAATCATGCAGCTGCGGGTTAAGCAGGGCTCTCAAGAAGACATTCGTCAGCAAATAAAAGAGGCAATAGAATTGGTGAAACACACCGACTGCCAATTATTCATTAATGACTATTGGGAGCTGGCCATAGAACTTGGGGCTTACGGTGTGCATTTGGGACAAGAGGATATCGACACCGCAGACCTAAACGCCATCCGTAGTGCAGGTTTACGGCTTGGAATATCAACACACGGCTTCGCTGAAATTCAGCGTGTTCGCGCTTTAAACCCGTCTTACATTGCCCTTGGTCATATATTTCCCACCAATACCAAAGACATGCCTTCAAAGCCGCAAGGTGTAGCACGTTTAGAAAAGTATGTGCAGCTTTGCGATGGCATTCCCACCGTTGCTATTGGCGGTATTAACTTATCGCGCATAAGCGATGTTGCTAAAACCGGTGTTAACGGCATAGCTGTGGTAAGTGCAATCACTCAGGCAGCACACCCGCTGAAAGCCTACCAAGCATTAGTTCAGGAGGCAGGGTTTGCTTAGCCATTCAGCTACTCATTCAATTAGTCACTCGGTAAGCCGAAAGCTTGAGCATCAGGATATACGTCGCTACAGCAGACAACTTTTGCTCGATTGCATTGATCACGACGGACAGTTTAACCTGGCCAGTTCGCACGCCGTTATTGTGGGGTTAGGTGGATTAGGCAGCCTAACCGCCCGCTATTTAGCAGGTGCTGGCGTGGGCAACATTACACTTATAGATGGTGACACCGTCGACATCAGTAATTTGCAGCGCCAAGTAAGCTATAACGAAATGCATTTAGGCGAGCTTAAAGCCAAGTCGCTTTACAACGAGTTGCGTAAAGTGAACGCGCATCTAAACATCCAGTTTAAAAGCTTATTTGCTGATAGTAACAACTTACCAACGTTAATTGCTTCAGCCACCTGCGTGCTGGATTGCACCGACAACGTCACGGTACGAAAACAGATAAACCTGGCGTCGTTTCGCGCGTCTATTCCGCTTTTTATTGCAGCAGCCAGCGGGCTTACCTGGCAGGCGCTGAACTTGCCTCAAAACTCAGTCACCTGCGGTTGCTACGAGTGCTTAGTAAATAACGTCGCCGTACGCGAAGATTGCGTTAGCAAAGGGATACTTGGCCCCGTAGTCGGCATGGCAGCATGCCACCAATCCACCCAAGCCTTGTTATTTCTGGCAAGAGGCTTCGATGCCGATATTAAATGGGGGCACTACGTAAACGCCCATGCAGGCCTCGGTACGCTGCAATGCTTCAAGCTGCCCCCCTCTTCTTCTTGTGAGGTATGCCAATGACCCAAATCAACATTAACGTGAATAACCAACCAATGAGCGTGATTTCTCCTATATCACTTAGCGAGTTAATTGCCCTTAAACAATTGAAAGACGAAGGCACTGCCGTTGCCAAAAATGCCGCCATTATCAGCAAGAATGAATGGCCAACAACCTACTTAAGTAACAACGATACCGTGGATATCTTCACCCTAGTGGCAGGAGGCTAAAATGCTAACGCTCGCAAATCACACCTTCCCTTCACGTTTGTTAACCGGTACGGGCAAATTCAGTAACCCAGACACCATGAAAAGCGCGGTACAGGCAGCCAAGAGCAGCATGGTGACCTTGGCGATGAAGCGTGTCGCCAGCCATAGCTCACAAGATGAAACTCTTTCGGCATTAAAAGCATTGGGCGTTACTCTTTTGCCGAATACGTCGGGAGCTAAGAACGCTAAAGAAGCCATATTCGCCGCTGAACTTGCTTATGAAGCATTAGGTAGCCCTTGGGTGAAGCTGGAAATTCATCCAGACCAACGCTACTTGTTGCCCGACCCCATCGAAACCCTGCTTGCCGCAGAGGCACTGGTTAAAAAAGGGTTTCACGTTTTGCCTTACTGCGGAGCAGACCCCGTTTTATGTAAACGCTTAGAAGAGGTAGGCTGCGCTGCCGTTATGCCATTGGGCGCGCCAATTGGGAGCAATCAGGGATTACAAACCAAACCCTTTTTGCAAATTATTGTTGAGCAAGCGTCGATACCCGTCATTGTAGATGCAGGCATAGGTAAGCCGAGCGAAGCTATGGCGGCCATGGAACTGGGAGTAGACGCGGTACTGGTAAATACGGCTATCGCCACGGCTAAGGACCCAGTTGCTATGGCAGCAGCGTTCGCAAGCGCCGTAGAAACTGGGCGAAAAGCCTTTGAAGCTGGACTTGGTGCTACCAGCAGTTTTGCCCAAGCCTCTAGCCCGCTTACCGCCTTTTTGGAGCCGGCGGTATGAAAGTAGCACAGGCATTAATGCAGCAAGACTTGTCGCATTTGGCTATGTCGATAAACAGCAAAGCAGCGGGCGACGTAGAACGAGCGCTAGGTAAAGATACACTGTCTCTAGATGACTTTATGGCGCTGATCTCTCCCGCTGGCGCTATGTACTTAGAAGCCATGGCCTATCGCGCTAAAGCAATGACTCGTCATCGCTTTGGCAACACCATGCAGCTGTTTGTACCTTTGTATTTGTCAAACTTGTGTGCCAACGAATGTACCTATTGCGGCTTTACCATGGGTAACAAAATAAAGCGCAAAACCCTGTCTATAAGCGAAGTGTTGACCGAAATTGAAGCCATCAAAGATTTAGGTTTTTCACAGGTGTTACTGGTTACTGGCGAACATGAAACCAAAGTGGGGATGGAATATTTTGAGCAAACACTAAGCGCCATTCGCGAAAAAGTGAGCTACCTTATGATGGAGGTACAGCCTTTAAAGCGCGAACAATATGAAACCTTGAAGCACCTGGGGTTAGATGCGGTGTTGGTGTATCAGGAAACCTACTCACCGCAGCACTACGCCAGTTACCACACTCGAGGTAAAAAGCAGGATTTTTTATGGCGCTTAGAGGCCTCTGATCGCATAGGGAAAGCGGGTATTGATAAAATAGGTATTGGTGCACTACTGGGTTTGGGAGACTGGCGGGTTGATAGCGCTATGACCGCCCTTCATGGCAAATTAATACAGCAACACTATTGGCAAAGCCGCGTATCTATTGCCTTTCCGCGTCTGCGTAGCTGCGAAGGTAACAACACCGGCGGCAACGCCCTCACCAATAGCAAACTCCCTAACGAGCGAGATTTGCTGCAGCTCATCTGCGCCCACCGCATATTTAACCCTCAAGCCGAACTCTCGCTGTCTACCCGAGAGTCGGCGGTATTTCGGGATGGCGTAATGCCGCTTGGCATAACGTCTATGAGTGCAGCCTCGCAAACACAGCCTGGCGGTTACAGCGCGCCATCGAAGGCGTTAAATCAATTCGATATTGACGACAACCGATCTGTGTCAGACGTCGTAAGCGCCCTTTCAATGAATGGATTAGAGCCTGTTTGGAAAGACTGGATGCCTTTCACACAGCGCACTTAGGCATAGGAAAAGCATTTTGTTTTGTGAAAAACGTAGTTTAATTCATCACTTTTCTACCCCTTTGAACGATTAGTTTTTTTAAGGGGAAATAAGAGAAAATTTGTTTTGCTTTCGTGCAAAACCCTCCGTACAATCCGCCCAAATTTTAGCCAGACACTTTACCTATGCGTCTGGCTTTTTTGTCTCATTTATCTCATATTAGATTTATCAAAACTAAAGGGCAGTGCGTTGGATACCGTTGAATTTATTCAAATTCGTAGATTTATAGTGAAGCTAGGCAAAATGCTGCACAAGTACGGTACCCCTGCGTTCCGTCTTGAAGCTTACCTTGGCGAAGTTGCTAAGTATTTAGGTGTACACGCTTCATTTATTTCAACGCCAACTTCGCTAACTTTTGTTATCTGGAGCGACCGCCACGAAGACGAATACAACCATGCTGCGCGTTTGCTTCCTGGTGAACTGGACATGAATGCGTTGTCGCTCACCGATGAACTGGCCAGTGAACTTCTGTCAGGCAAATTAACCTTAAGTGAAGCTGACAAGCGCTTAAATGAAATAGACGCCATGGGCAGCCCCTACGGTAAATGGGTTACAGGTATTGCCTTTGCTATGGCCACCGGCGCGTTTGCTATGCTAATGGGTGCAAGCTGGAGCGAAATCGGCTGGTCGGGCGCTTTGGGTATTGTGGCTTATCTTTGGACCTTATGGGCGCAGCAGTCTAAACGCGTAAACTTAATGCTAGAGCCTGTCACCGCGTTCGTTGGCGGTATTCTTGCCTGCGCTATTGGTCAGTACGTTGACCCTGGCATTAACATTCCGCTGGTAGTGCTTTCATCAGTAATTGTGTTTGTACCCGGACTAGCGCTAACGATGGGCCTTGCTGAGCTTTCATCGCGGAACATGGTGTCGGGCACGGCTCGTACTATGGACGCCATCATGCAGCTGTTTAAGCTTTATTTCGGTGCTTTTTTGGGTGTGTCGGTAGGCTTTAGTGCGTTTGGTGAAAACGTGTATACCCCTGCAGAATCGCTGCCTTACTGGGCTACATGGCTGGCGGTGTTCTTGCTGTGTATTGCACTAGTTGCGATATTCAGAACGCGTATTAAACACATTCCATGGGCATTGGCGGCAGCATTTATTGCCTACAGTGCTACCGCATGGAGCTCTGATTACATGAGCCCTGGGCTAGGCGCGTTCGTGGGTGCGTTTGCGTTAGGTATTTTTGCTAATGCGTTCACCCGCATTGCTAACCAACCCGCAACCATTGTGGCTATGCACGGGCTTATAGTGCTGGTGCCGGGGTCTAAAACCTATATTGGCTTGAACTCCTTTATGACGGGCCAGGACTTTGTAAAGGCCGACCATTTGGGACAGGAAGTATTTCTTATCTTTATGTCGCTAGTGGCGGGATTAATCTTTGCTAACGTGGTAGTGCCCACTAAAAAGGCGCTATAACGTAATGACTGCAACCTTATGGGGTTCTCGCTAACACACTGTTGTTGTAGTTTGGCTGCGCAAAATTAATAGCGCAGCCCCAACAAGCAGGCAAGACGCGCTATTTAAGCAGCTTGATCAACGCTCGCCCTAAACGGGCGTTGAGCGCCCCCGCAGCAATCGCTTCAGCAGAGTTCTCCATAAACTTTGCAGATAGGCTGCCGCCAATTTGATTGGCGACTTCGTCGGTAGCTAAGTCAAACACGCCTTGCGCCGCAATGTTTTGCGCCAACACTTTGAGCAACTTCCAGTTCCCTGCTGTACTTGGTCTTAGTCCGTATACTCGGGCCATTCGACGAATGGTACGAAAGCTAATCCATACCACCGCGAATGTTTGAATAAGATTATTTGGGCTTATAAACGCAAGGCTTCCGGCGGTCACCGACTCTTTATTCAGCACCTTGTGCGCCTTTTCCTGAACCGGTTTTAGTACCGTGTCTTCGTACAGGCCTAATCGTTCAGGGCCTGTCATGTCGTCTTGAAGCTGTTGCTTGTAACGCTCGAAACAATGCGCTGCATAAGAACCACGCGAAAAGCGTTTGCCGTGCTGGCTAAGCACGCGATCAATTTTCTGTGGCGATGCTTCTGTTCCCGCTGAAGGCTCTTTTTGCGCTGAAGGCTCTGTCCCATTACTAGCCAGCAAGTCTCGGATAACGCTTGCATCTTCCATTGCCGTATTTACTTGCTTGTAGCCTCGCCACTCTTTAAAACTCAAAAAGCTAAAGCAGCTAACAAACCCAACTAATAGCGCGCCTAGTACACCTGTACCTATGGGGTGCTCAGAAACGTTTGCCGCAAGGGTGGTATAAGCTTCAAATACGAAAAATCCAATTAAGGAAAACACACCAAACCCTAGTGTTGCCGCACCTAACGACAGGCCACTATTTTTGGCGTCGACTTCCCATATATCTTCAGCAACTTGCTTGGGAAGTTTGGTTTCAGGCTGCGCTATATCTAAAGTTTGCGTTTTAACTTTGGTTTTGTATTGCGGCTTTTTTACCGCATCACTTTCACTGTCATTATTGGGTTTACCATACCCAGTTGCCGTATTGCGCTGCGCTTCCTCATCGGCATTGCCGTAAATTGCATCGCTTCTAAGCGTAGACTGGCTTACCTGCTCTGGGCTTTCGTCAAATTTATAAGGTTTATCGCTCATTCTTACTCTCCTTTGCCCAGTAAAAACTGAAGCAATCTGTCTACGCCCTTACCCGCTAAAATGCGCGCCTTAAAATCGCTAGGCACACTCACATCAGGTACTGGAAAATGGCTACCCTCTTCCATCTCTTTCAGAGTGCTGGGAATAGGTTCGAACGTAGATTCTACATAGCGGCCATCGGCGTCTTTATAACGAATAGCATCGTCGTTACTACCCTCATCGGTCACTTGCATGCTAGACACTAGAAAATGCTCGAACTGAATAGGTTTACCATCGAACCGTGCTCTGGCTCCTTCGGTAATTTGGGTAAGTAAATTAAGTAAGTTAGCGCGCTGACTGACGGGCACAAGATCAGACTTAGTAGCCACAAACGCCACTTTGCCAATTTGCTCTTTTTTCAGCACATTGCGAGAAAACCAGGTACTTTGCCCGTACACAAAAGTATCTGCCAAGTGACTCAGGGTTTCCTTCAGCTGATACAAATGCTGCCTGCTGTGGTTAAGCCCTTCAAACAAGTCGACAAGAATTATCTGCTTGTCGGTCTCTTTAAAAATGGACTGCTTCAACGGCGTTAACCACCCACTTTGGAATTTAGCAAAGTGCTTATTGAACACTTTAAACCAGGGGTGTGACACGTCACTGGTAATGCTAGACGGCAGTGGCGTAAAGCCAAACGCCTGCCAGTCGAAATCGCTCGACTCCAATAAAAAACTACCTGGCTGAAGAAGAGAGATACCGTTGGCCTTAGCTTCTACTAAATAATCGCGATAGGCATTAACCAGAAGCTGAATACGCTGTTCGGTTGGCTCTTGCTCAAAATCAAACTGATTAACAAACGCTTTCCACTGGTTAGCAAAATACTGCTGCGGGCCACTACTAAGCTGCGCCCACGCAGAGTCTGACCAATGGGCATAGGTTTTACTTAGCATGGGAATGTCGGTCACCCATTCTCCGGGGTAATCTATAAATTCAAATACCACATCGCTGTGCGGGAGTACATGACGCTTAAGTGAGGCAGTCTCTTTTAAACGCACCACCAGCTTAAAACCGAATGCTTCTTCGGTGGCCTTAGGCCATTGCCCGTTTTCAAGATCAGCAATGTTTTGCAAATGTGGAAATGGTTTATAGCCTTCAATGGGCTCTATGCGCATATCAAGCACTTGGGATGGCGGCAAATAACGTAGCAGAGGCAAACACGCATAGCCCTCTTCGCTACGGCTTTTCAGCATAGTAATGAGGCTGGTGAACAGCATAGATTTGCCGCTTCGACTAAGCCCAGTAATGGTGAATCGGTGGGTTTCTTTATTAAACACACTGCTAAGTTTGTCGCCAGTTAGCGACGCCATTGCCCGAGTCTTGTCAAAAAGCGTAGCGATATTTTTTTGCATTATTTTGTTTGTATTCTGCCTTTGCAGTTCCTATTCGCTTGAACCTTAAACCCTTTAAAAATAATGTGCAAAGAGGGCTGCTCTTACTTCTTTGCCTTCACATTATTATAGATATGCTTATAGGATTAATGTGGTTGTTAAGGCAGAAAAGCAAGGGCAGTGCCAGCTAAACACGCTGCTTTATGACTAAGCAGCGCAGTTCGAATATTGTTTATTAATGCTCGCGGGTTTGATTAAAGAGCTTTTTCTTAATGCGGTTCTTACTGGAATGCCAGTGATTCTTGGGCTTGCGCGGTGCGTTTTCGATAACGTGTTCAAAATCGATATCCGACTTTTTAGTGGGCGGCACGTGGGCGCAAAAGAATGTATCAATATGTGACTGAGCCAGCCTTTTTAAGCTTTCGCGATATTGATTTGGGTGGCATAACGGATACGGTGGTACTAATTCACCTTTCACCTGTACCAAAACATCGGCAATGTAAGCCTGATACGTAGGAATGTGCTGAAGCGTTAAGTCGTGATCGGTATGACCTGGCGTATACATGACCTGCCAATCCGGGAAACCGGGCAGTGGTTGGTTGTCGGCAAGGGTCATATCTGGCGTTAGTATCGGGTTGTACCATATGGGCATTCTTGGCTTCCCAATACGGTTAGCCACCCACCAGGTTAGCAGCAAATCTATACCGTGAGCAGTACGCCCAGCAAACCCAGCATACCAATTGATGGCTTTAGGATGAGATGCCACCTGCGCGCCAGTTCGCTCACGCAGCTTAATGGCACCTCCGGCATGATCGGGGTGCATGTGTGTAACCACAATCAGCTTTAAATCACTTAACGGGCGCCCTAAGGTTTGCGTAATAAACTGACACACCTTATCTACATCGGCACGGCTACATCCATCAAGCAATAGCAGCCCGTTACTGTCTTCAACCAGATAAATATGCTGTATATAGCCTGCTAATGTGTGAACTTTCATTACTGCTTCCTTTTCACCCGAACTCGCGCCGCTTAGCAAAGTGCCTGCAGTCAAACCTAAGCCCCCACTTTGCTTCGTGCTTCTATATTCCATGCTTATACTGCAAACATAGCTTGGCACCGCAACACGTTGATACCACTTTAGTACCCGTGATGGAATTAACGCCGTTAGCGCTGAATCCTATCAGGATCTATCTGGTAAGACCAGATTCAGCGAACAAGTGTAGCATTAAATTTCGTAACCACATTAGACCCGGTTCGCCCTCCTGTTGGCTATGCCAGTAAAGGTGGGTTTCCAAGGCTGGTAACTGATACGGCAGTTTAGTGCTAATCAGATTATCGTCGCTTACCGCATCAGCCACAGACCCAGGCAAAGTTAGTAAAGCGTTAGTATTAGCAACCACGTCTGCCGCAGCCCGATAGTTTTGGCAGCGCCACAAAGAAGGTCGGCTTACGCCCAGCTGTTGCAATGCAATTTCTTCCACCGACGCCCCTTTTGCGCGATTAGACACTGTAATATGGCGTGCCGCCACGTACTTTTTCTTATCTATATTCTGAGCCAACGGGTTTTGCTTATTCATAAGCACTTTGTAGGTGTCGCGACGTAACAACGAGTGCGAGATGGGCGCAGCAACGGCGCGACCTATATCGATGACTAAATGCAGATTACGGTTGGTTAACTCTGCCAGCATAGCGTCACGATGTAAGCGAGTACTCACTATTTCAATATTAGGAGCTTGCTTTTCAAGGGTTGAAAGCAGTACAGGTAAAACTCCTAATTCAAGAGACTCTTGCATAGCGATAACAAAGCGCTGATGGCTATGTAACGGGTTGAAGTCAGCAAACTCCCCTAGTGCTTTTCGAATATCTCCCAAGGCTTTTAGAATAGTAGGCGCCAATCGTTCGCAAGCTGCGGTAGGCAACATGCTTTGTTTTTCTTTTACAAAAAGTGGGTCGCCCAAAATATCCCTAAACCTGCGCATGGCATGACTAACGGCCGAGGGCGTAATGTGAAGCGCTTCCGCTACGCGGGTCATATTTCTGTGCTGCCACAGCGCTTCAAAAACCTTAAGCAGGTTTAGATCTAGTTTTTCAAATTGTCTGCTTTCAAGCATTGCCAACACCATGAACGAAATTCACACTAAGCAAGGATTATATTTCATTTCATTCACTGAGCAACTTTCACTAGTATGGATTTAAGGAATAGTGTTCGCACGCCTAGAAACGGCCTATCAACTTTGCTTTGACTGACCAGTGGCGTAATGCGAAGCACAACTACTCTACTTTTAAATATTACAAACTAAATGAACTGCAAAAAGGTGCCCTATGGATTTTTCACATAACGACAAAACCAAAGCCTTACTAGAAAAGCTCGATAATTTTATAGCCGAGCATATAGCGCCTATCGAAAATGAAGTTTACGACTTTCACCATAAAGAAAATAATCACGGCGACTGGAAGAGTTGGAAGCTACACCCTGGTACAGAAGCGCTGAAAGCTAAAGCGCGCGAAGCAGGGCTAGCCAACCTATTTTTGCCCGATGCTGAATTAGGCCAGGGCCTTACCACACTTGAATATGCGCCAATGGCTGAGCGCATGGGTAAATACCTTTTTGCACCAGAGATTTTTAACTGTAATGCGCCTGATACCGGCAATATGGAAGTGCTGTATCACTTCGGTAGCGATGCTCAAAAAGAGAAATGGCTTAAACCATTGCTGGCAGGTGAGATACGCTCGGTGTTTGGTATGACAGAGCCTGATGTTGCATCGTCTGACGCTACCAATATGGCCGCTACCATTATCGAAGACGGTGATGACGTAGTGATTAACGGCAAAAAGTGGTGGTCGACAGGCCTAGGCCATCCCAATGCTGCAATAACCTTATTCATGGGTTTGTCTAACCCAGATAACGACAAACACAGTCGCCACAGTATGGTAGTAGTGCCACTTGATACACCAGGGATCACCATCAAACGTATGCTAGATGCTTATGGCGATTTTGATGCCCCTTACGGCCATGGGGAAATGCATTTCGATAATGTGCGTGTGAGCAAAGACAACCTAATTATGGGATTAGGAAAAGGCTTTGCTATTGCACAAGGGCGCTTGGGCCCTGGCCGTATTCACCACTGCATGCGTGCCATCGGTATGGCAGAAAAAGCGCTAGAGCTTGCACTTAAGCGCGGTCACGAGCGCGTTGCGTTTGGTAAACCAATCATCCGCTTAGGTGGCAATTTAGAACGGGTAGCAGATGCTCGTATGGCTATAGAGCAAGCGAGATTGCTTACTCTTCACGCCGCATGGAAAATTGACAATTTAGGCGTTAAGCACGCCATGACTGAAATCTCGGCTATTAAAGTGGTAGTGCCTAACATGCTACAAAACGTGGTGGATATGGCGTTACAAATTCACGGTGGTGCGGGTATGTGTAGCGACTTCCCTCTGGCGCGATTTGCCGCTGGCGCAAGAGCACTTCGCTTAGCTGACGGTCCAGACGAGGTACACAAAGGCATGGTGTCTCGTTTAGAGCTTAAGAAGTACCTATAAATTAAAGACAAAAAATGCGGCCTTAGGCCGCATTTTTGTATGTGAAATGTAAATTGTTAGGCTAGTCATCGATATGTGAATTCGAGACCTGAGTTCTAGCCTATATACACCTTGCGCTGTTAGGTCAGTTGGTCTGTGATACGGCTTCCTGCTGCATGCGCTGATGGATTGCGTCGAGCTTGGAAAAACTCTGATACAGTTCTGGGTGTGTAGCTATCAGTGCAGATACATGTTCAAAGACTTCTTCTCTTGTGTCTTGCGTTAACAAACGTACATGCTCATTGGTGGGCAATCGGCTAATGTCGATGCCGTGTTGAGAAGGTGTTTGCTCAAGCATAGAACGAAAATCTTTCACATAGCGCGGCTCACAACTTTTGCGTCCTACTTGGCTGCCAATAGGTTTGTGATATTGGCAAACCATATCAGTCTGAGCAGTTTCGCTTATGCGGTTAAAAAGCGCGAGAAACGCGAAACGTTGTTCATCAAATGCATGCTTTAATTGAGGTGTGGCTTTCTCGTCTACGGCTTCAGCAATGTCATAGCCGCGCGGATTTGTATGCGCCGACAGTTCGCAGCACATACAAATGCCCGCTGTCAGCACAGCGAGTTGGAAAGTATGATTAAACGCATTGCTTAAATGCTTAGTCACTTGAAACTCCATCTTCTTAGTGTTTAGTAACAGTAGCAAGTGGTTTAATTTTAATCAATTAATAAACATTGGCTTTTGCAGGCAAACCTGCAAAGTTGCTCACAACTCGCAGAGAGCACAAACAAAAAATGCGGCCGAAGCCGCATTTTATCATTCAAATTTTCGAGTATTTTTTACGTCGAATACATTAGAAAGTATACGATGCACTCAACTGCGCATTGATACCAGCACCGTAGTAACCAACCGTATGAAGGCTGTTAATGTACTTCTTATCGAAGATGTTGTTGATGTTCATGCGAACAGTGAAATCTTCAGTAAACGCGTGAGAAGCATAAACGTTACCTAGGAAGTATGCGCCTTGCTTAACGTTGTAGTCTACGTTGCTGATTTCAGACTGCCATCTACCACCAAAACCAACTTCAATTTCTGGTGCTTGTGGTACGGTATAACCCAATTGGAACGTAACTACGTCACGTGGTGCCCATAGGTTAGCGTCGTTACCTTGCTGGTCTTCTACGTCAATATTGGTGTATGACGCATTAACACGTAAGTCGTCAGTTAGCTGACCTGCCAACTCAATTTCAAAACCGTCAGACTCTACCGATACACCTTTATAGTAATACTGAAGGGTATCAGGGTTAGTACCAGCATAGGCTGCCAAATTGTCTTGCTCAGCAGTGAAGTAAGCGAATGTGGTTAGTAGTCTGTCGTCGAACCACTGTGCCTTGAAGCCCGCTTCAAAGTTCTTACCTTTGGTTGGGTCAAGGTATTGGCCGTTCACGTCATACTGCTCTTGTGGCTGATACACGTCAGAGTAACTTACGTACGCATTCACATCTTCTGTTACTGCGTAAGTTGCACCTACATAAGGGCTAGCTTCGCTTTCTGAGTTGTCGATAACCGCACCTGAGTTTTGACCGGTGCGCTCAAAATCAATGGCGTTGAAACCAGCAATGATGTGCATTGCGTCAGTTACGCTGAATCGGGCAGAGCCGAAGTAACGAGTAAGTGTTTGCTCAATATTCGAGTACTCAGACACACCTAACCACTCTGGTTCGGCAATAGCGTCTAAGCCATATGGGAAAGCTGGTGTTGGGCCGTATGCTGGTGTGGTGCCGTAATCAAACCCGTGAACAAAAGACACGTCATCGCTAGTAGCGTGGCTTGCACCGAAGTTCACTTCATGACTGCGACCAAACAACTCGAAGTTACCAAATACACGGCCTTCAAAAAGGTGTGAATCAATTTCAGAATCGTAACGACCAGGCCAGCCAACTAAACCTAAGCCAGTTTCTTTATCAATTGCGCCGTACGCATAAAACAGCTTACTTTCATCTTCGTAGCCACGGAAATTGTAGCTAAGTAGCAATTGCCAATCGTTGTCGAATTCGTAGTCTAGCTCAACAAAGGCGTTAGTGGTTTCAGTGTCCCACTTTGTCCATTCTTGAGTAGTCGTGTCGTTAATGTCCCACTCGGCTTGAGTACCGTCAGTGTAGTTAAATACTAGCCCGCCCCACGTGTTGCCATCGGTATTGGCATCTTGGTAAGACAAGCCAAAGGTTACTGTTGCGTTATCGGTTAACTGACCGTCAATAACACCGTATACAAAGCCACGATCGTTTTCCAAACCATCTAGGTGAGACTCTTTGTCTTCGAAGCTACCTACAACGCGTGCAGCCCAGCGGCCGTCTTCGGTAAGCAACATTGAGTAGTCGCCTTGAACGCGCTTGAAGTTGTAAGAGCCAATGCTAGCACCTACTTCCCCACCTTCTTCATTGGTAGGACGCTTGCGCACGTAGTTAATGGTTCCTGACGCGTTACCCACACCTGTAAGTAGGCCGTTCGCACCACGAATCACTTCAATTTCTTCATAACCGTAAGCTTCAACAGCGCCGGTCACAATACCCCAGTCGTTAGGCAGGCCTACACCATCAATTTGGGTGTTTTTAATTTCAAAACCACGTGCAGTGTAGTTAGTACGGTTGGTTTCCCACTCTTCTACATTAATACCTGGAGCCAGCTTCAGCGCATCGTTAATGTTAAACGCACCAAACGACTGCATAAGGTCTTCAGAAAGAATGCTGATAGACTGAGGCGTTTCACTGATTTCCATGGTCAAGCCAGTTGCACCGCGACTTACACGGTTTTGGCGAACACCCACAATACGAATTTTTTCTACATCTGCTTCTTTTACTTCTACTGTATCGTTTTGCGTAGTTTGCGCATTTACCGACAAAGCAAACGCGATAGGCGTTAGTGCAAATAAACTGCTTAGTTTCATGGTTTTCTCAGTGTTATAGGTGGTTATTAACAACAGGGTTATTTTTGAGCGCAGATTATACGTAAAAGTAAAGCAACTTCAAATGATAATTATTACCATTCACTAAAAATAAAGTGAAAGCTCTTTTTAGTAATAAAAATGCTAGGCCATGCTTCCAATTGTGTTTTTGAAGCGTTTAAAGGCAATAAAGTAGAACGCGCACCCTATTAGAAAAAGCGCGATGAGTTGCGGATATATCACGGTTATGCCTGCACTTCTGTAAAGTACGCTTTGAGATGCCATTACGAAGTGTGTATTAGGCATCAGTAACATTATGTATTGGATGAAATCAGGCATACTTTCTCTGGGTGTGGTGCCCCCTGACAACAGTTGAAGCGGCAGTAAGACTAATATGAGCAGCAGCCCAAACTGCGGCATGGAACGGGCGATGGTAGCCATAAAAATTCCCATACTCGATACCGCAAACAACTGTAATGCAACTGCTGCCATAAATAGGCGAATGTCGCCACTTATTGGCACATCCAACGCGCCCATTATGATTAAGTAAACCGACATTAGCGTAGCGAGCCACACCACCAGACTGGTCGCGAGAATTTTAGAGAGCATGATTTCACTGTTTGAAACGGGCATTGCCAGTAAGTGCTCGATTGTGCCGCGCTCCTTTTCACGGATAAGCGCAGCGCCGGATAAAATAATGGCAATCATAGTAACGGCACTAATCAACTCCATCACAGAGCCGAACCAGTAGCTCTCTAATGCTGGGTTAAAACGAGCGCGAAGCACTAACTCGACCGGCAGCACAGTTTCACTTTTATAACCTCGTAAATAAGCCCCCACTTCATCGTTAATAATTTCAGTAATGTATCCATTTCCGGTGAAAGCTTGACTGATACGCGTAGCGTCGACGTTTACCTGGATATCGGGGGTTAGCCCCTTACTTGCCTCCTTTTCAAAGTTAGGCGGAATGGTCACTACAAAAGTAAACAAGCCAGTATCGAGAGCTTCGTTAACTTGATGATGCTCAATAATTTCGGGAGTTAGAAAGTAAGGCGGCACAAAAGCATCAATGACTCTTCGGGATAATTGAGATTGGTCGTGGTCGACAAAAGCAATTGGCGCGTTGTGAAGGGTTTCAGGTACCGCCGTTGCGGCCGTGTAAATATTCAGCGTAAAAACGTAGACGATAAGAATAAGCATGGCTGGATCACGCCATAAACTCCACAGCTCTTTAATGCTTAATTGAAAAACAGTTTTTGTTTTCACTCTTAGCGCTCCTGTTTTTTAAGCAAAACAGTGGAAAGCCACAATGTGATAGGTATAGAAAGCGCGATGGGAATAATCGCAAAGTCTAACGAACTAAAATCCAGACCTTTGCTGAAAATACCGCGACTAACCAATAAAAAGTAGCTAACTGGATGCACTTCCCCAATAACGCGACCTGCGCCTTCCAGTGCAGACACAGGCGTGATCATGCCAGCAAATTGAACCGCTGGTACCATAGTGCCTATGGTTGTAAGCAAGATAGCGGCGATTTGACTATTGGTGAATACCGATGCCAGCAAGCCAAAACTGGTTGAGAACGTGACGAATAACAAAGCAATAACGCATAGCGCCACTATGTCACCTTTAAGAGGCACGTTAAACAGCCATACCGCCATTGCCACCAGCAACAGAAAACTGACGAAAGAAGTTACGATGTAAGGAAGCTGTTTACCAAGTAGAAACTCCAGTTTTGTCACCGGCGTAACGTATAGATTGATAATGGAACCCAGCTCCTTTTCTCGCACCACAGCTAGCGACGTTAATAATGCCGGGATCATCAGAAGTAGCATGGGTATTACCGCAGGCACAATGGCCACTAAACTACGTATATCTGGGTTGTACAAATAGCGTGAAACAACATTAACGTTACTTGTCGACTGTAGCTGGCTCATTTGTGAAGCCTGCTGAAGCAACCACGTCATGTGAATGCCCGTAACGTAACCTTGTATGGTTTCAGCGCGTGAAGGCATAGAGCCATCTATCCACGCGCCCAGTTGCACTTGCTCTCCTTTGTGCACCTTCTGCCCAAATTCAGGCGGAATTTCCACGGCAAGAGAAATCTCACCGCTTTTCATTCTTTTATCCATATCGCTATAACTAACGATGGCCGGTTGCTCGTTGAAATAGCGCGAGCCGGAAAGGGCACTGCGATACTCGATACTTGTTGCAGACTGGTCGCGGTCGAACACCGCATAACGCAAATCTTCCACATCCATGGTTATGCCATAACCAATAACCACCATAAGCACCATACTTCCCAGAAATGACATGGTTAGGCGAATAGGATCTCTTATAAGCTCTAATGTTTCTCGGGAGGTATAACTCAGTAACCGGCGAAGGGATTTAGTGTGTTTGCTTGAAGTTGATTGCGCTGTAAAAGCTGCGGGGGTTGATACCGCATTGTTAAGTTCATCTTGAGTAGACTGTGCGTCTAACAAGTAGGCGATAAAAGCTTCCTCAAGGGAGTGAGAAGACTTATTCGCTTTTATCGCTTCCGGTGTGTCTGTGGCTAAAACCTTGCCCGCATGCATCAATGAAATGCGGTCACATCGCGCCGCTTCGTTCATAAAGTGCGTAGATATAAAAATGGTTACGCCATCTTGGCGCGCTAAACCTATAAGCAGCTGCCAAAAATCATCTCGCGCAACGGGGTCTACCCCAGATGTGGGCTCATCTAGAATGAGAACTTCAGGTTTATGAACCATAGCGACAGCTAAAGACAAGCGTTGACGTATTCCCAACGGTAAAGCGTCTGGCAGGCTGTGCTGATGGTGGTGAAGTGAAAAGCGAGTTAGCATTTCATCCACCCGCGTATTGAGTGTGTTAGCGGCAACGTTAAAAAGCTTGGCGTGCAGCGTTAAGTTTTGTCTTACGGTTAGCTCTGAATACAAGGAAAAGCTTTGCGACATATAGCCAACACGGTACCGCGTGCTAAGGTCGTTTGCGCCTAGTGGGCTACCTAACATCCACGCTTCGCCTGCGGTTTGAGGCAACAGCCCGGTTAGCATTTTCATGGTGGTCGACTTACCACAGCCGTTCGACCCCAGAAACCCAAAGATCTCGCCTTTTTTGATGCTAAAACTTACCTTGTCTACCGCAACAAAGTCACCAAATTTCATGGTTAGATTCTTAGCTTCAATAGCGGTTTCAGTGTGATTACTCGCTAAGTGAGTTTGAGTATCTACGCGCTGATGTTTGTGCTTAATCTCATCCGGTAAAAGCGCGATAAACGCTGATTCCAAATCAGTGGTATGAGTGCGTGTTAACAGCTCCTCGCTTGTTCCCGTCGCTAAAATTTCACCTGCGTTGAGGGCAATTAGATGGTCAAACTGTTGCGCCTCTTCCATGTACGCTGTTGCGACTAAAACCGTTATCTCTGGCCGAGCGGTACGTATATCGCGAACTAATGCCCAAAACTGGCTTCTGGCAAGCGGGTCTACACCCGTAGTGGGTTCATCTAAAATCAATAAGCGAGGGTCGTGAATTAACGCGCAACACAAGCCCAATTTCTGCTTCATTCCACCAGATAGCTTACCCGCAGGCCGGCTCAAAAATGGGTAGAGCCCTGTTCGCTTAGTTAGGTTGTCTATACGGGCCCTGCGCTGTTTACGACTATGCCCAAAAAGCTTGGCAAAAAATTGAAGGTTTTCTTCTACGGTTAGCGTGGGGTAAAGGTTTTTACCTAGCCCCTGAGGCATATAGGCAACGTCGGAGCAGATGATTTTTCTGTGCTTATTGCTGCGTATATCCCCACCTAGCACACTCAGCTGCCCCTCCTGCATCACCCTTTCACCCGCGATTAAAGACAGTAAAGTAGACTTCCCCACTCCATCAGGGCCAATTACACCCACCGTTACACCCGCAGGTATAGATAGCGAAACATTACTAAGTGCGGTTGCGTTTTTATACCGAACCGTTAGGTCGTGCGCCTCAATAATGTTGCTCATCGCTCGATAAACTCAATAAGCTCAGGAAGGCTTTCAGGCCAAGTAGCTTCTTCGTTTAGCTTCACCCAAACAACGCCAGGCAAGCCCGTTTTCACCCTTTCAATGTGTTGATTTAATAAAGAAACTGGTATTTGGGCTTTCACCCTGAACATTAGCTTTTCGCGTTCGCTTTGGGTTTCCACCGACCTAGGAGTAAATTGGGCAACGTCAGCCACGTAAGAAATAACCGCAGGAATAGCTATATTGGGCGCTGCATCAAGCACAATTCGAGCCTCGCCTCCTATAGCCAGCCTACCCACTTGAGAGGCAGGCAAAAAGAACGTCATATAAACATTGGTGAGATCCACCAAACTTAACACTCTACCACCGGCGCCAACCACCTCACCGGGCTCAACCACTCGATATTGAATGCGCCCATTGCGCGGCGCTTTAAGCACCATGTCATTTATTTCAGACTCTATCTGGGCAATGGTGGCATCGGCTGCACTTACTGCGGCCTGCGCCGAGAAGTACTGTGCTTTCGTTGCTTCAATAGTGGCATCGGCAGCAGTTAATCGCGCCTTTGCAGCATTAACCGCAGCCTTGGCGCTTTCTACTGATGTTAGGTTGTCTTCTGCTAGCTGTTTGGATACAGCCCCAGTTTTAGCCAGTTCGCTGGTGCGCTTGGCATGAGCGATAGCCGCTTTTAACTCAGCCTTTGCTTGAAGCAAGGCTGCTTCTAATGCGGCCTTTTCGCTTTCTCGCTGAGCAATCGCCATATTCGCAGCTTCAACGGCGCTTCGGGTTTGCTGGCGCTGCGCCTTAGCCTGCTGTAGCTGACTGTTTATGGTAGACGTATCGAGCTTTGCTACCACGTCACCTGCGCTAACCATGTCCCCTTCCCGAACATATATTTCTTCAACACGCCCAGCCACTTTCGCCGATATACCAATTTCGGTAGCTTCAATTCGCCCGTTCCCCGACACGACATCAAGGTCTTCCTCACCGTTAAAAACAATGCTGACTACCACTATTACAAGCACAACAAACAATATTGATAAAATAAAAGGTGTTTTTTTCACAGTGTGCTCCGTGCGGAATAATCAGTAAAAATAGGGATGAGGTAAAACTAATGACTTGGTGATTTACTATACAAAAAGGAGGGGTTTAAACTTTGCGGCAAATCAAGTTTTTGGTTTGTTTCAAAAAATTGAAACGCAAATTAAACTACTGTTGGTAAACTCACTAAGCTTATCTCCACCCTAGATCAGTAACTTCTAGTATTGAAGTAGGGCTAGAGAGTAAAACCCACGTGGGCAGCTGGTTAGAGATCTCAAAAACATTTGCAACGAGAGCCCTTGTCACTAATAGGCCAGCTTTGTTACATAAGGCTTAGTTTTAGCCACAATAGTTATTTCTATAGGGATTAAGAATGTCAGACTTTTCTATTGGAAAAAAACACTATCAGTATGTTCCAGCACCGCATCTTCACGAAGATTCGGATTGGCATGACGCATATATCGAGAAGATACATAGAATGTTGAATGAATGTGGCAGCCAAAGTAACCCGATACCAGTTCCAGCCTACCCTTTAATTAACTATCGAGACCAACATAGCGCAGTTTTCGAATTTGGAAGTTATTGGGAAGGCGCTATTTATTATCTAAATAAGGTTTTAGATGCGACCTCAACATCGTTACAACTCGCTGTAGTGAAGCGTTGTATTAATAAAGAATTTACTTCTGATAACGAAATACTGTTCTTAAGAATTTGGGATAGTCAAAACCAACTACGCTTTTTGAAAGCATTTCTGATAAGAGAGTATTACCAACAACACGAAGAATGCAAATACACTTGGAAATGGGAAAAAAACGCTTCTCTGATTCCAAGCGGGATTAGTGAAGACCTTGAATGGCTAAGAATGTTTATTCGCAATTTTGAATATAAAGGAGCTAGATATCCTAACCCTTTCTTCGGTGGGCAGAACCCTCTTCACCTTGGATTAATATCATTAGAAAAATAGAAGACTTACAACTTATTATGGAGTATTGAACTTGCAAAAGCTAAGTTCTGCAGACACAAAAGCAACCCTTAAAATAAGTGACTGTGATTTAATGCACTTGCGAGAAAGAGGTCAACTAAGTTTCGAAAAACGAGGTAGAGCATACTTCTATGATTTGCCTTCCAATGTATCCATACTAGTTCACCCTTTAGGTGAAGCGCTAATAAACTGGTATGAAGGCAAACACGACTTTTTTGATTCAAACGTACCCAATAATGCCACTTCTAAATTGGCCCTTGAGTTTTTGCTTTTTGAGCTATTACTCCCTTTAAAAGCTCGGTTCGGGAAACTTGTCATAACTTATGGTTTCACTTCCTTCCCTCTGAAAAAATTTATTCAGAAAGCATCACCAAGCGGTACCGCCCCGACACTAGACCAGCATTCATCTCACGAAACTAATAGTGTGGGAAAACAAATTTGTAGTAGAGGGGGTGCAGCGTGTGATTTCCTCATGGAGGGTGTGGCAACTTCCGATATCGTGCGCTTTATCACACGAAACCTAAATTATGATCGAATTTACTATTATGGTAATAACAGGCCACTTCATGTCAGTATACATTTAACCGAACCGCTTAAACATTTACAGGTTATGTGTGAAAGCGAAAATGGCAGGCGTTATCCGGGTAAGAAGGCATTTGGTGAACAAGCGGTAATATTGGCAGGGGATTTGTAGTGGACGCAGCTTTATTTAGAACATTAGTTGGTGAATTGACAGTGGGAAAGAAACTTCCCGACGCGATTTATGTTCATGGCAGTACATTGCCGCAATTATCCGATAAACTCAGAAACGTGATTCTAGCAATTGGTAAGGCTCTCAAAATACCACGTGACCAGTGGAATTTAGTAAAATTATCTAGAAAGCAGTTTTCATTAAGCCTACTGCACTATCCTACTTTCGAAGAAGAGTCTTACCCCGCGCTAAAGCAAAGCGTAACGGTAGACCTGCAAAAACTATCGCACAAAGTTACGGACTACACTAACTACGATAACCCCCCTATTCTTCACCGCAAAGAAACCATGGTGTTACCCGACCACCCACAATATGAAGAATTTAAACAGATTACCGAAGAAGGTGAGCAAGCAGGCCTTTATGAAAACTCACGGCATATTGGGTTTAAAGCATCTTGGGAGGCTTTGATAAATACGCATGGCTACGAACTGGTTGACGGGCGCTTATTTCGCAACTCAGCACTACTGCTAAATAACGATAAGAAGAAAATAGAGCGCGATAAAACCGCAATAGTACGTTATGAGCTATCGGCGCCAATGAAGGTGCTAGCAAAGCACGGTTTTTTAGAAGGTCAATATTCCATATTTGATTACGGGTGCGGCAGAGGAGATGATCTTCGCGAACTTGAAGCCCACGGACTAGATGCCCTTGGTTGGGATCCAAACTTTCTACCAGACGCAGATAAAGTAAACGCTGACTTAGTTAACATTGGTTTTGTAATTAATGTTATTGAAGAAAGAAACGAGCGCATGGAGGCTATCCAAGGCGCTTGGGCCCTTACCGACAAGCTTCTTGTTATCTCGGCCATGTTGGCAAACGAAAGCTACCTCGCTAAGTTTACGCCTTATAAAGATGGCATTATCACTAGTCGAAATACCTTTCAAAAGTACTTCACTCAAAGCGAGCTAAAAATGTTCATTGAACTTAGCTTAGATGAGTCAGCCATTGCAGTGGCCCCTGGAATATATTTCGTATTCAAAGATAAGTATTTAGAACAGGATTATCTTCAGAACCGACATAAGCGCACGCGAACTTGGGAGCAGAAGTCTAAACCTGTTGATATCAAGGAAGCGAATACACAGCTTTTATTCACCAAGTACAGCGAGCTTTTTGAAGAATACTGGAAAACTTGCTTGCTATTAGGGCGGGCACCCGCGAAAGACGAATTTAGTAAAGCTGAAGAGTTAATAGAACTAGTTGGCACTATGACAAAAGCGTTTAGGCTGTGCCTAAACTTTTATGGCAATGATGACTTAGCTATTGCACAACAAATGCGAACGGAGGACTTGCTAGTTTACTTTGCTGTAGGCCACTTTGGCCGGAAAAAGCCATACAAATATCAGCCAGAGCAAACAAAACGGGACATAAAAGCTTTCTTCGATACTAACAAAAATGCCCAAATGTTAGCCAAAGAACTTCTCTTTCAAATAGCAGATGTCGAGATGATAGAAGCCGAATGCTTAGAAGCCCATAAAAACTTGCCCAAAAGTGTATTGACAGAGGAATTCGAAAAACCACACTCTTTAACTTTTCATAAGCAATACTTAGACTTACTTTCCCCGCTATTAAGAGTTTATGTAAGCTCAGCATTGCAGCTTTATGGTGAACTTGAAGACATACAGCTACTTAAAATCCATATAAATTCAGGTAAACTAACGCTACTCGGTTATGACAATTTTGAGGAAAGTAACGCTCCTACTTTAAAGGAGAGAGTTAAAATCAAAATGGCCGATCAAGATGTGGATTTTTTCGACTATGTCGACGAGCATTCTGACGCCGTGTTAAGTAACAAAACAGATTACATCTGTTAAAATCAAGCCTAAAATCCAGCTCCCCCCTCTCCCAAAAGAAGTATACTTTAAGAAAAGAAAATTACATTTTACGTAAAAAACAAATAAATTATTTACTTTCACACAAAATTACGTAAAATTTTTACGTAATAACATCAAGGAGGGTAAATTTTGAATACGTTAGATAATGACTTCTGCTATTCCTTTCCAGCAGTTCGTGGCGTTCAAGCCGGAAGACCATTTTATATTGCAACTTGCCCTCTTCGTATCATACCGAAAATCTTCATTTACGATGAAGAAGAAGTTCCACCCGAGTTACGCGCTCAGCGCACACTGAATAAAACTCGAATTCCAGAGATGAGTAGATATTTGGTTGATAACCCAGATGACTATGTTTTTTCAGCACTCACAGCATCAGTAGGCAGTGAAGTTTCATTTGTAGAGCAAGAGAACGCACCAAATATTGGTACGCTAAAAGTCTCTATGAACACAAGTATTTTAATTAATGATGGGCAACACCGCAGAGCTGCAATTGAAGAAGCTATCAAACATAAGCCAGAACTCGGCCAAGACAATATCGCCATTGTGTTTTACATCGATGAAGGGTTAAGTAGAAGCCAACAAATGTTTGCTGATTTAAACCAGCACGCAATCCGACCTTCCTCGTCGCTTTCAACGCTTTATGATGATAGAGATCCAGGCGCGCGTGTAGCAAAATATCTCGCGAATAATGCCAGACCTTTTATTGGATTTACCGAGATGGAAAAAGGAAGTATTCCAGTAAAGAGTAATAAGATTTTCGCTCTTAGTGCAATCAAACACGCAACAAGAGCATTGCTAGGAAAAGGCCCTAAAGACGATATTTCAGAAGACGAAAAAGAGTTCGCTTTGCAGTTTTGGAACTGCATTAATGATAATATGGCCGAATGGCAATTAGTGCAGGATAAAAAGCTTGCTGTCGGTGAGTTTCGTCAGGAATACTTAACAGCGCACGGTATCGCTCTTCAAGCCATTGCGATTGTTGGGAACCACCTCTTAGACTTTGCTGAAAAAGAAAGAGTAGCAACATTAGAAAAGCTTAATTCTGTCAACTGGCGAAAATCTAACCCTGAATGGGTTAAACGCGCAATGATGCACGGCAAGCTATCCAAGGCTAGCTCAAATATATTTCTTACAGCACTAGAAATTAAACGCCAACTAGGGCTTGAGTTATCTCAAGATGACCTTCAAAAAGAAAAAGATTTATTAGATTCATGACATTAGCCAAGCAATTCGATCTCGAAGACTATATTGAGTTCATCGAGCAGGAAGAGTTTTCTGGTCTCCCACTAAAAGACTATGTAGCCAACGTACAGCGCGTTTATTTACAAGACACTAGGCCATGGGTCATTGGCTATAGTGGGGGTAAAGACTCCTCTGCTGTAATGGTACTTGTTTACCTAGCGCTGTTGGGCTTAAAGCCTGAAGAACGCCACAAACACGTGTTTGTAGTTGCATCTGATACATTAGTTGAGACACCGATAGTAGTAAACCACGTAAACCGCTCTCTTGAGGCAATTCAGCGAGGCGCGGCGCGCGATAAGTTACCCATCACTTCGCATAAAGTCGTTCCCAAAACGAATGAAACTTTTTGGTCGAATCTTCTTGGTAAAGGCTACCCTGCACCTACCCGTAATTTCCGCTGGTGCACTGAGCGAATGAAGATAGACCCTGTAAGTACTTTTATTACCGACAAAGTAAATCAGTATGATGAAGTCATTGTAGTTCTAGGGTCTAGGTCGCAAGAAAGTGCTTCACGTGCACAGGTTATCGCTAAACACAAAATTGATGGCTCAGATTTGGCGAAGCACACTACGCTATCAAATGCTTTCATTTACACGCCAATTGATATGTGGGCGGTAGATGATGTCTGGAAAATCCTTCGCTTTTGTCACCTAGAGCAGCATGACACGCCTTACGGCATGAAGAATAAATGGTTTGACAAGTACGACCTTGAATGGGAAACACCATGGGGTGGTAAAAACCTTGTTTTATGGAACCTTTATAAAGACTCTTCTGGGCAGGGCGAATGCCCTATGGTTATTGATGAAACGACACCCTCTTGCGGTAATTCTCGTTTTGGCTGCTGGACGTGCACCGTTGTAACAAAAGACAGAGCAATGGAAAGCCTAGTGCAAAATGGTGAAACGTGGATGCTGCCTTTACTTAAGTACAGGAATATATTGTCACGTAGTACCTCTCCAAAGCTTAAAAAGAAATATCGCAGCCATATTAGAAGAGACGGTAGGTTGGCGTTTAAAACGCTTCGTGAAGATGGCGAGAAAATCTTAACCGACGATTACACTACAGGCCCTTATAAGCTGAAGTATCGTAAAGTTGCCTTAAAGTTACTTTTGAATATTCAAAAGCAATTAGCAGATTCAGGTAAAGACGTAGAGCTGATCACCGTGCCTGAATTACACGCTGTGCGCCATGAGTGGTTAAACGACCCTAACGAGCCTGATTGGGACGATGATTTACCTATTATTTTCAACGAAGTCTTTGATTACGACCTTGACTGGTCGGTTGATGATACTAACCAGTTTAGTAGAGAAGATGCTGCGCTGATAACCGAAATAGCACCAGCATACGGTGTTTCTCCTCAGCTTGTTAAAAAGCTCATCGATTTAGAAATTTCAATGTCGGGCCTTTCTCGACGCACTGGTATTTATAAAAAAATAGGAAGGCTTATCCAGCAGGATTGGGAATCAGCTGACGAAATCATAAAACAAAATAAAGACAGTAGGCAAAATCAAATTAATCAGTCGAAAGAAGTGCAAGACTACGAAGCGGAGTTAGCCGCCATAACAGCGTCTTTAAATAAGGAGATGCAGTTATGATTTTTAAAAAGCTAATCATGCAGAACTTTAGAGTGTTCAATGGCAAACACTCCCTTGATTTACAGCCTAAAAAAGATGGCCTGCTATCTAAGCCGATCATTCTTTTCGGAGGTTTAAATGGTGCAGGTAAAACGTCTATTCTTGCTGCTATACGCCTGCTTCTATTGGGAAGACGTGCGCTTAGCTCTATTCCAAATAATAAAGAATATGCAGACTACCTTTCGCAGCAGTTAAACAACAAAGCGAAGAAAGAAGATAACTCTGCTAAAGCATCAATTAGCCTGGAGTTTACACACACTCACCAAGGCAAACACGGCGTTTTTACTATCACTCGCACTTGGGGCATTGATGGTAAAGAAAAGATAAGCTTTGAACACGCCGACGAAGATTCAAATTTAACCTCAGAACAAATTCAGTCAATTATTTCAGAAATGATCCCTCCAGGTATAGGGGACTTGTTCTTTTTTGACGGTGAGAAAATCGCAGAGTTAGCTGAAGATGATACCGGTGTTTATCTTAAAGAGGCTGTTCAAAAACTGCTAGGCTTGGACATTATTGAGAGGCTGAACATTGATTTAGATATATATCTGAATAAAGAAAGTGAAGGCAAAGCGTCAGCCACTATCCAAAAAGAAATTACGGACCTTCAAAAGCAAAAAGAAAGCTTTAAAGCAGAAGCAGACGCTTACAAAGAGCAAGCGAATGAGCTGTACCCGAAAATCACCAGCCTTCGCTTTGAAATGAGTCAAATCGAAAAAAGCATTCAAGAACGCGGTGGTGCTTTTGCTATTACAAGGGACGAAGAAAAAGGCAAACAAAAGTCTCTAGAACGTGAAATAGATACCATAAAGGGTAAGGTACTCCACGAACTAGACGGCGCGTTTCCTTTGTCTTTAGCGCCAAACGCCATAAACAGTCTGTTCCAACAACTTGCTCAAGAGAAAGAGCTCAAAGCAAAACAATCTTTTAACGAGCAATTTCTGGCACAAACTGAAAAGCTTGCGACTACATTATCAGCAGCCCTTGAGGCAGATGAAGCGCAAGTTAATGAGCTACTTAAAACCTATGTAGAAAATGATGGGCGTATCAGTGCTGAAGGCACTATAAGCCTAGATATCTCTGATAGAGAATTCCACCAGCTTGAAAGCTTACGCGACGATGCAAGTGAATCAAAAGCAAGGTTGAGCAACACTCTCTCTGAGTTAACTGCAGCCGAATCAGACTTAGACTCCCTGACACTCAGAATTCAAAGAGCGCCAGACGAAAAAGAACTGGTTGGTTTATATGAGCGCTTAAGAGAATTAGACAAAGCAGTGGCAAACGAAAAAGACGTTTATAAGGATGTACTTCAAAAAGCAAAAACGTCGATGGCTAAAGCGCTGGAACTAGCTAAAAGACTTGAAAAATTATTTAACCAACAGAAAAATGAAAAGTCGTTGCAAAAGGCTGTTGCAAGAGTGGGCTCGACGCAAGGAGCGTTGCAAGAATTCTCTCAGAAGTTAACGCAACTTAGAGTTTCTCAACTCGAAGAATTATTTGCTTTGGCCTACAGAAAGCTTGCTAGAAAAGAAGACTTGAAACTAACGGCTAAGATAAATCCAGAAACTTTCGATGTGGCACTAGTCGACCTCGACGGAATGGAAATTAATAGGAAGTCGCTTTCTGCTGGCGAAAAGCAAATTTTTGCTTTCGCTATACTAGAAGCCCTAGGCAAATTATCAGGTAAAGTACTTCCTGTTGTTGTAGATACTCCGCTTGGCAGGCTCGACTCTAAGCATAGAGACAAGTTGATAAAGCACTATTTCCCAGAAGCTGGCGAGCAGGTCATTCTTTTATCTACAGATACCGAAGTCGATGCTGATTTCTACTCCATTTTACAGCCTGAAGTGTCGCATGCGTTTGAAATTAACTTTGACGAAGCGACGCGCTGTTCCTCAGTAACCGAGGGCTACTTCTGGGAAAATAAAAAAGCGGAGATTGCCTAATGCTACCTAATAGAATGCAATTATCACGTACTGTAGAAGAACAACTTAAAAAGTTAAAAGGCTACACAGGTGTAACCCCAAATGTATCTGCTCGTATCGCTTTTTTTCGTTCGATAGAGTCTGATTTCCGATATAACCCAGCGACTGAATACGCTACTAACGGAAGTTTAACGTTAGACAAGATCACTTGGTTGGGACGAACCCAAGAAGTAACAGAACTTTTGTTAAAGCACACCTACCCTGATCTAGAAGGTAAGCAGCTTCAACAGGCTTGGGCGGCTCATGTTGAACATGGGATAGCCGCCTTAAGAAATCATAAATCAATAACTAAGTTATTAAAAAGTCTTTGAATTAGGGCGCATAGCTTTTTTAATTTTATCAATATTTAGTTTTCCATCACTTAGACGGTAGTCTATGAGAATATTGTCACTCAGCGCTTTGTAAATTTCGCCTGAAGACTTAGAGACAGCATCTACACTATAAAAAAAGTGAGGGTCAATACCCGTTGACTGCATGAAGAACAAGAAATCTTCCGAAGAAACAACTGTCTCTGAGTCAAAGCCGAAAACTTCATTGAATGCATTTATGCAATCTCTTAGAAACCTTACTAGGGCAATAAAACCTATAGTTTTATTAAGCACAGACTTTTTGTTAGTGGCTTTCCATTCTTCAGGCCATAACTTTTCTACCGCTTTGAAATATTCGAAAATATTAAGCGCTATAACTTCATCTTTTTCCTCGATAAAGCTCTTTCTGAAAACGCATCTATATAAGCTTTTTTCGTCCAAATACTTAAATTTTTTCTCACTGAAAGATAAGAACTTCTTTTTCTTCCCTAGAAGTAAGTTTCTATCTTCCTTCGGTTTAGGTGAAATAAGTTTAACTACATTCGAAACAAATGCGGCCTGGGTAAGGACCTCGCCTTCTATTGGGTTGCCCGAAGAGTCAATACTTTTAACACCGAGTCTTTTTATTCTTTTGTAAAAAGGCGAGTCATTTTTTTTATTGAGCAATACAGCTATTTGGTGAGCTGTTTTGTCTGGACTCCGCGAAACTGACAGAGATTCTAAATCATAAACTAAGCTAGGGTTAACTTTTGTCTGATTTTGATTGACCATCGCAAAAACTTTCGCTTGCGTCGAAATGTCAGCTTCCACAAATAGAGTAACCAATAGTTGAAAGGGCTGTTTTTCACCATCGTAAGCTTCGAAAGACGTATTATTTTCATCGAAGCCAGCTAATCTGTGCTGCCCATCTAAAACTTTTGCAATTCTTTCTTTTTCAAAGTCTTCGTACTGTAAGCATAGTTTACCGTCAGAATAAGATACATATTTTCCTTTAACCGCAACTATGATGGAATTAGGAAATGTGGCATCTAATGTATTTATATATTCATTTATTTCCCTAACACGGCTTTTTTTTAATTCCCTTTGAATACCTAAATAGTCTTCTACCTCTCTTTTCATCTTCCTAACGTCAGAATACGTAATTGAAAGGAGGTCCTCAGCATTCATTACGCCAAAGTAAAATTCACCTATTGGTTGACTAACGCGAATAGCATCGATAGATACAGTATTCATTGATGCTTCTCCTTGTTCATAAATTTTTTCTCAAGATCTTCTTGTTGCCTTTGCGCAGCTTCCGCACCCGATGTATGGTTCTTGTAAGATGGCAACGTGGACCAGAACCAGACTATGAAAACACAGGCGACAATAGATATCTCAGTAAAAGTAATAATGCCTTTCGGAGCATGAGATTGCAGGTGCATCACATGACTGGAATAAGAAAATGTATAAAGTAAAGCACCTCCCAAGCTTGAAATTAGTAACATTACTAGTATCCAGCCAGGAGGTTTTTTAGTGTCTTTAATATAGAGAACAAAAAATGTGGATAAAAATGCCGATGTATATAAAAATGCCTGTCCCTGCTCAAAGCTTGCAACGAAAGAGGATATAAATGTATCTGGAGTGAACCAACTTCTAATTAAGCTAGACAAAAGGATGGGAAAAAAAGAACACAGAATCGTAATTAATAGTTCTCTAGTTGTAAGCGCATATGGCCTAAATCTACCTAGCCTTTGCCACCCAAGTATTAAAAGCAAAGCAACTGTTATTATTAACGTTAGTATAAGCACTTCAGATCCTAATCATTTGAAAAGAAATTTTTATCTACTTCATATACCGTATATTGTTTTACAGGCGCTATCCCCATTTTATGTTGAATAAGCAGATCAGCTAACATATTTCCGTTTACAAGCGTAATGGCCATTCCTTGCACACTCTTCGCATACGCCTGCGCTTGCGGCGTAAATTCAGAAGTAGTAAAAAAAACACCTTTTCGAGCACCTTCACCTACAATAGCGCCAGCAAAATCTCTAACATCTTTGGGCGGAACTTTGGTTTTTGTGTATCTTTTAGCTTGAACATAAATGCTTTCGAGGCCTAGTTTGTCTTCGCTAATTATACCGTCAATTCCACCATCTCCAGCACCTCCTACCGCAATACCTGAAGTTGTTTCATTCCAGCCGTATCCCATTTTTAGCAGTAAATCTACAACCAATTTTTCAAAGAATGCAGGATTCTCTGATTTGATTATAGTAAGTAGGTGTTTCTTTAAATTTGTTACATGCTCTTTGTAACCGTTGTGAATAACTTCTTCGATAAGCTGCTCTTTTGGCGAGCTTCCCAGATCAAATTTTTGTGGATGTTTTACATCTGGGTTATAAAGCCCATAGAGAGCTTTTTTGTTGGCAGATTTTTCTTTGAGTATTACGAATAACTTAACCGGGCTGGCGCTAGGAAAATCGAGATTATAACAATGCTTCCTCAATTTACTCCTTACAACTGCACAAGGGTCCTTCGCCCCAAAGGAGTAAATACCCTTTTTTCTAATTGCATTATAAATTTGTACGTGTGTAAGAGGTTTAGCACTATCTATTAAAACTCTTTCTATTGCGTCGATGATTCTCAAGAAAGTATCTCCCAAAATGCTCTATCTTTGATCTTCGTTATCTTCTTATCACCATCCACATACAAACTATGGTGTTTTTCCAACTCACGTATAGACTTCATTAGACACTCTTGGTCTGTCTTATCATCTTTATTGAAGAGTGACTTGATATCTTGATTTTTTATCTGTGAAACGCGATGAACAATCCAGCTTAATATGTAAGCAGAATAATCGTTATCGCCTGTTTTAAAATGGGTAATATCTTGAGTAGATAGGATTACACCGACACCATATTCGCGACCTTCTTTAAGTATTTTCCGTAAGCTCGGGAAGTTTTGTGACATGAAGTTATCGGCTTCATCCACTAGGATAAGCTTTGTGACTTGTCTGAAGTCGCCTTGTACAGATGGCTTACCTTGCTTTTGCATTTGCGAATAGAAGAGGTCAAGTGTTAACGCAACAACAAGACTTTGAATTTCGCTTGGATAGCCTGCTAGCTCGATTACCGTAATTCCGTCTATGAGTTCGTACAAACTTGTACATTTGCTTACATCACTTTCAAATACTTCTAGTTCGTGAAGGCTTTCAAGTGCTGCGTAAAGAGAATCTTCAGCTGGTTCACTATCTAAAAACAAAGCCCATACGTCTGCAATAGTTGGCGCGGGTTTACTCCAAGTTGAAGAGTCGGCTTTGCTTATTCCAGCCAAATCGTAAGCCTGAGAAATTAGCTGTCGTAACCTAAGCTGTTGCTTCTGGCCTAAGCCGAAAGCTTTACCCATAGTTTCTGAGAACCCGCGAGCAGTGTGTACCGGCAACATAGGTGTATCACCAAACAGACTCAAAGGGTTATATGGAAGCCTAAATAAATTGTATTTGTTGCCGCTTGTCGCATTGATAAATTTGTCATCCACGTAATCCGATTTGTAATCGAAAATTAGGATACCAATGGGCTTGCCATCAACATTATTTTTTTGATTACGATGGAGTTGGGTAACGACAGATTTCGTGCATTGGGTTTTACCTGTACCCATTGTTCCAATAATACCCGAGTTGGTATTCATGAACTTGGCGGTATTTGTTGGTTCCCAAAAAACTGGCCCTTGGTTTTGTACAGAATGCCCAACCAACACCTTCAAGCTTTCGCTAGATTCCACATTATGTTCGCCAGCTACATTTTCTTCAGGCTTTGCGACGTGAGTCTCAGCGTTAAAGCTGTTGTCAGTTTCCTGCTCTTCCACATTTAAAGAGGTGTCTTCTTTTGACTGTATATTGTTACCAACAAGTAGTGTGGAATCTCTTAAAATGTATTCGCTATTGATGTGGCAAAGCTTTTCAGGCTGCTGCTCGAAAAGTTGTGATAGCGGTGTTTTTATAAATGTAGAAAGGTTACTTATTGGCAGCTCTATTTTGAGAATGTTTTCTTTCAACTCAAAAGCGGGCTCAAAGAAAGTATCATTTTCTACGTGTGATACAAGGAAGCCTTCAGGGTAATTTGCCAAATCAGCGATAGCATATTTACCTTGTAACCACCATTCACGACGAGAGAGTAATTCATCAAAGTAGTTATCGCTATATAAGTTGTACAGCTTGTATTTATCTATTTGCATCAACAGCTGTCTTACAAACAACCCTCGATAAAGCTGGGCAGCTAAGCTGTCGCCTTTTAACACGTCTTCTTCAAGATAACGCTTTAACTCTTTGGCTTGTTGCACTCCTTTATTGTGCGTTTGTTTCTTACCTGTTTTAACCTCCACAGGCAGTAACACCATAGCATCTTGCTTAAAGCCTACAAACAAAACGTCATCTGAAATAGCGCCCTTAATGGTTCCTGCAATGTTACTTTTTGAAAAATCACTTTCTGACATTTTCAAGCCAATATTACCTGCAACTCGTAACATCTCTGCTACTGAAAGAGGGACCCAGGTAATATCAGATTTATTAAGCAAGCAATTTACAAATTTATACGCCCCAATAATTCCACGCTTTTCTTTGCGTTCATTGTCGTTAGCGGTGATCATTTTAAGAAGCCACTCACCATTGAAGGCGTTGAACTCTTCAATTATGCCGCCCTGATCACGCTCAAGGACTTTTTTGTATAAATCAGATTCTTCAGTAACGGTTATCGCGTCATAATTTATTGAGTTGGTGTAGTTGTCTGAATAATGAATCAAGACAACGTTTTTATCGTTGTCAAAGAAGTCCAGTGTTACTTTGGGGTCAATAATTGTCGTCCAAATTGAACTCGAATAAGCACATTGAAGAAGTTTTCTGAACTTACCACTTACGACTAATGCTGTAGATTTAGAACGGGAATACTGCTCATCAGGCTTACGCGCGGGTTTTATAAGCCCATTTAGGCGTTCAGCTATTTGCAGGTGCGGCTTATCGTCATATTCAATCCCCTTAAGGCCAAAGGCTGTTGAATAACTGTCTTCTTCACTAGATGAAGCCTCGCCAGCCAATAAGCCTTCAGCAACAACTCCACTTAGTTCTTCGTTAACATTGCGGTCTCTAGACTGTACCTTGTCGTTATTCTTAAAAAATGAAATGTGGGCGTAGTGATGAGGCTTAAAAGTGCCATCTTCTAACTTCTCGTTTTCAAACTTGCTGTACGTTAACCGTGTTCTGAGTAGGTCAATTACGGTATCAGCAATATCTTTATCTCTTCCTTTATTTAAGCCATATTCTGCTTTAATAACGTCGTAGCTTGAAGTGTCAGAAAAACGGTCAAACTCACAGTATTCTATTTCATCATCATAAATATTTACGTGAATCTGACAGGCTTTATTTTTGTATTGTTTGATAAAGTCTACTAGACCAAGAAATACTTCCTTGTTTTGCCCATTGTTTATGGAATTGATTATTAGCTTAGACCGTTCGCCATTTTCAAAAAGGCTTGAAAACGCATCTCTAAACTCAGACACCTTATCCCTAACCAGTTTCTGTACGTAGCCGTAACTAGTTTCTTGATGAGGTACAATACGTAACCACATACTATTGTCAGTCTCATACTGGCAATATCCAAACTCATTATTAGGGTCATAAATGAATGGCATCAACCCTTGCGCATTCAATCTGGAAAGCGTGACTTTTGGCAGCCGTTTAAAGCTGTTGGTTTCGTCTTGTATCACCCTTTGCACAAGATACAGGTGATAAGCTAAAACCATAGGGTGATATGGCGTTATGTATTCAACACCGTTGAACTCTGCGAAGCCGATGTTAACTAACTGCTTTTGCGATTGGCTTAGTAGAGTATCGTATTGAATGCTTCTTAGTGCTTCGTTGTAATTGCGCACTACATGCTCAACCAGCTCCCGGTAAGTTTCGTCCCACCCGCTCAAACTTGGCAAGGTATTGTTATTGGCCAGATAAGCAAAGTAAGTAGAGTACGCTGCCGATAGTTCAGGGTAACTAGTAGCGATATCTGCAACGGCCACATGCAGATTTTCAGAAGCCGGGCAATAAAGACTATTATTGTCTAAAAGCTCTTGCTCCCACTGTAAAAGTGTTAAACGCTTTCCTTTAGGCGCTATTTCATGATTATCTAGTTGGATCTTGTTCTTACATTTATTAAATACTGCAAAATACTCGTTACTAAACAGTTTATTAAAACGCTCTTGATTGAACAAAAGAGGTAGTGATAACGCATCAGTTGCTACTGCGCCCTCAATGCTAAACCTCAACTGTGTTTCGTTACCTTTTACTACAAACTCGACATTGTCAGATTCGGAAGCTAGCTGTTCGAAATCAACCGTACCTGTTGCGGTGTTTTCAAATTCTTGCTCGTTTTTAGTAAGTGTATCTTCCTTACCATGTTCAGCAATTTGTAGCTTGTTCTCTTCGGTTTGAATAGTAATTAACTGACGTTTGGGGTCTATAAGAAAGCTGTTTTCTATTGAGTTTAGATAAAACTCATTTTCTTTTACTACTAACACTTTAAAATTGTGAGTTTCAGCAGATTTATCTCGCTTAACGCGGAATGTGAAGAAAGTAGCAGTATCGTAGTAATTGCCTGAAATCATAATGCGGCTGCGCTTTCCACCTGCATTATCGGGGGTACTACAATCGATACTTGGTTGACTAGCGTTGAGAATTTTACATTCTTTTTTCTCTACTTTTCCGCCAATGAAACTGAATTCAAGCTCAAAGCTACTCCTTCCCTCAGGCATCACATAAATGATGTTCTTAGTGCGCCTGCCAGCTTTTGTATCCGCTTGTGTTCTTACAAGTAGTTTACCCTCTGAGATAGATTCTTTTTCAAGCTCTAAAAGGTTTTCTTTATTTTTCTTTTGTTCTTGTAAGCATGCTTCTAACTCTAAGTTGTATTTCCATGCTTCTGGATCTTGTTCATCAAAATACTTTTTAACGAAAGACGGGCTAAAGTCTTCTTCCCCGAGTCTTTCTTCTAAACTAGTGGTAAAGTTACCCGTAATGTTAACTAGTTTTTCGTACATCTTTTTGTTTTGTTCAAGCCTGTACGAAATTTGGTTTGGCGAATCCCCTCCTTTGAGCAAAGGATCGTTGAGTAAACCTATTTCGTGAAAACTAATTTCTCCATCGTCAACAAGCGCCTTATAAAGTTCCTCAAACCCAAACATTGTCGCACCATCATCTTCGATTTGTTCGAATCGATGGCTCAGTAAACATTGGCTGAGGTGTTTATTATCGCTTAACGGATCAATTTCACCTTCTAGCGCTTCTTTTATTTTTCGTGGGTGCCAAACCCAGTTCGGTTGCGCAATGTTCTCAGCTGAATTGATTATCGTATCAAGCATTGAGTTATGAATAATCATTAAACAAGAGTTTTTCAATTCTTGCTGTTGAGCAGATACCACATCACGAATATGAGAAATGAAAAACTCATTAAAGCCTTCTCCTTCATTTTCGCTATGCAAAACGATTAGTAATCTAAAATCACCTACTTGAACGAAAGGAATTTCTATATTCCTAATTTTAACTTGGCTAGCTTTCTTAAGGCAGAGAGCATCGTATAGTTTTTTACTATTACTTTTATCTGGTGACTGGAATTGGTAACGGTAGCCTTTGTAGAAATATTCAGCGCCCCAGTCTATTAGCTTTTCAGCTAAAAAGTTTTCAAACTGTTTTTCTGACATAAACCGCATCTCCACTGTCGCTCATTCGTTCTACATTCCCTATACGCTCATAAAAATTTACAAGTACCTTTTGTGTTTGCTTATCAAAAAAAACCCCTCGTGATTGAAACTCCATAACCAATTCATGAAGTCTCAAGCGATCTCTTTTCCCAATAACTATATTAGTTAATAGCAATAAATAATCTTGATTGAATACGAGGACTTTCCCAGACCTTCCCCTTCCTTGAATAAAGTGTCCACACAACTCTGATTCTATTGCAGCTACAAAATTAACATTTACACTATAACGACTCTCACCTCTGTTGAATTGAGACTGAAATAACTTAAGTAAATTCTCCAAAGCTTCTAAAGTACTATTTGCAGGTGAAATATAATTATCGAGGTTTCTATCTGATTTAAAAGCAAAGGCATAATCATTTAATGCAATAAGGTCGGATTTATCTTTTAAAAAATCAGTCATTTCCCACAAAGGCACTTTGACTGCTTTGCTATCGTGCAAACTATCATTTAATGCTAAATATGGAAAAACCTTGTAAAAATTTCTTTCTAGTTGTCGATAGCCAAAAGATTTAATAAAAGTACGTTCGTTCGATGCTTTTTCAGTATCTAAGATGAAGTAACAGGGCTTTTTTGAAGGCTCACCAGATCGCCATTCACTTAAGTTTAGCGAAAGTTGTGAAGTATAAAGAAACGTATAAAGTTTTAAAAAAGCCGATATATTATCTATAAAATACTTTGGTTTCGAAGCAATAAACTCTAAATCTTGAACAAATAATTCCCTCAAAAACGGTAAATAAGGCCGCTCTGTTGGGGCATTGGAAGAGTTTACTTCACCTGCTTCTGAGCATGTTTGGGTCAATGTGTTAAAGGTCTCAATCAGCTCCTTTTCTAAAAAATTTAAGCTCAAACTCAAGGGTTTCTGCAGGTGATGCCCCTGTAATAGATTTAAAAATAGATCACCTAGCCGTTTATTTGCAGAATTACCTTTAATATTTTGCGCTTTGAATAATAGAAGCTCTGGACTTATCTTATAAAGCTCATCACCGCTGAAATACATTTTTTCAACATGTTGCCAAAACTGTGGTTCGTCCAATTTCGATTCGAAGTTTTCTTTGCACTTCAATTTAAATTGCTCAAGTCGGTTACTGGACAAACTTTTTTTATAAGCATGTTTTACAAAATGGCCAAGCACGATATTCCAATCAAAGGCACCCTTTCGATCTTTTGTATTTATTGGAAAAAAAGAAGCTTCGTTTATCTTGGGTTTAAGATTTTCCTTTAGTTTAAACATATTCAAACTCCACTTACTTCTATTTCGTCATCATCGTTACGTAGGTTTATTGTTAACCCATCTCTGACTATGGTGAGCTTATCCTTGCTTGATGCTATCTCAGCTATATGGTCAGCAAAGTCATCTAAAATAACGATGGTATTTTTGTCATGCTTGTTCGGTCTATAACCGCCGATAATTCTGTTCATCATATTAAGAAGGTTGATATTAACCGGCATTGAAACACTTTTACCTTCAACAGATATGTTGGCTACAAAGTAAGATGTACTTGTTGGTGGTGCATGCTGTATCGCCGTGAAGTCAGGCTCCATATCGACTTCTGTCATAATTTGATAACCATTGTGAGATGAGATAAGAAACTTCCCTTTAGCAATCGATTTGGCATTTCTATTTATATATGTGTGGATTGCAGAGAATATTGTCTCTTTATAGAAGGCCTTTAGCTCTTTCTTCTCTTGTTTATCCCCTACAAAGTGAGTATGTAAATTCCACACTTTCGCGTACTTATCCAATAGAGGCTCATCAAAATCCTCAAGAAAATCTTTGTGATAGTTATTGGCGAGCTCTGCTTCGCCAAGAAGATAGAACAGTCTTAGATATGAGTGAGAATTTTTTGACTGATGGATACCGAACTCTGAGGACAAGTAAAAAGTAAATTCTTCGAAACGTTTGTCGAACAAACCCAAACTAGTACTTAAGAGGAATTTATCGACGTTTTCGGTTCTAACGTCAGCGGGATCAAAATCTACAATTTTTGATGAGATTTCGTTGTCTGGGGCATTAAACATATTATCAAACAGGTATCCCTCCGGTGATAATAGTGTGTGAACAAAGTCCAGCAGCGTCCTCGCCGTCAAAAACTGGTCTTTAATCAATCTCGCTTTAAACAATACATCGACAATTCGATCTTGAACTTGTGGAATAGAGAGAAGCTGGTAATTAGTACAAAGGACCTTATTACTGTCATGGCTAGCTTTTTCTCTATCAAAGTACTGCCTTATGATGTTGTCGTCACCTTTTGTTATTCGTTGCAAAATAGCTTTTACAAAATCAGAAGAGTGACCGGAACTAGTTAAGTTAAACTTTGGATAATCTTCAAAGTTTAAGAACACATACTCTGAAGTTGACGTTTTTGAATCTAAATAATTGGCGATGGCATCGCACACATTTTCATTGCCACCCTCTTCGACATAATTCCCCATCATGCCAACATTGATACCTACTACTAGTGCTTTATCACCACCTTCATAATCAGAAAAAACTTTATCAAGTGTTGATATTGCAGATTCATCAGGTTCAAAACTGTGCGTTGCATCTAAGTGAAAGGTGGCTTTATGAGAAAACTTAGATGCGTATTGAGTAAGGATTTCAGATTTACCATCGCCACTACTGCCGCAAAGGAAGATAACTTTTTTATCACCTGCGGATAATGTAGTTAGGTGCTTTTCAAAGTCTTTTTGAATATCTGTTTCGATATAAAGATATTTTTTTACTGCATCCAGTTCGGCTGAAATGGAGTCTTTTCGCTCAGTGGACACTGCATACGGAGAAGATTTGGACAATACGCTTAAAACGTCAACAAAACGCATCCTACATCCTTATAGTTAGTCTTTAGCTTTACAAGTTAACACTAATGATTTTAGCAATACAATGGAATTCGTCGACAGATTGGTGTAATTAACCAACCTTATGTATTCAAGTAAACCTTTTTAATATAAGAACTTTTCTTAGAGACTGTACTCTGATCCTCCTAATATTTACGGATTTCTATAAGACTGTAAAAAGCCTCAATCGCCCTATCAAACCTTTCGTCATTATCGAAATAAAGCTGGCTTAGCCGGCTTTTCTTCATTTGTAGGTAGCGCAGGCAAAGGCTAGTGTTTCTCTATAGCTATTTAATTCTCCTTCGAATTCTTTAAACACCTCACGCTGCGGTTTTGCCAACCGCTTTTTTAATACGGGTAATTATTAGCGCTAATTGAGTGGGTGGAAAAAATAGCAGATGCCAGTGACTTTACCTATGGCGTAAGACGAATGAAACGTGCACTCAATTCACTTGGTATGCTTTCGATAGTAGTTGGGAGAGTAATTGGTGACGTGCTCCAATAGATTCACACAGCCAGTTAAGGGATAATTATCTCAACTGGAG